>Ga0307507_10006657_pt1 | contig 17499 bp, 25 predicted proteins | sample 7_EM_MG_FD_207223 | JGI IMG/M metagenome (GOLD analysis project Ga0307507, IMG submission 207223) | Populus trichocarpa ectomycorrhiza microbial communities from riparian zone in the Pacific Northwest, United States - 7_EM | ecosystem: Host-associated > Plants > Roots > Unclassified | place...
TATAGTACTTAAATATTCTACGGAGTAAATGAAAGGCACAGATCGCGTGCAATCTACATATCACAGGTGATAGTTAATATGAACAAATGGGTGTAGGAATAAATTGTAGATAAGAAAGATAGTCCGACGAATTGGAGAGGCGAGGAATGAGGAAAGAATTCCCGAGGACCCAAGGACGTCGTCACCTTGTATATTCCAACAGCATGCCCTATTGCAGCCCTTGATTGATGCTGGGAAGAATGGTGCCTCGCACCACCCATCACCACCTCACCAATGCACAAGGGGCAAGTAGCTTTCATTTCCAGGTAAAGAGGAGGTAAACAGAAAATAACTATGTTAAATATTTTATTCCACATTCCTAGCAAAAATGATCAGTTAAATAAAATTAATATTTTCCTGCATGTGATCTTTGTGGAAATGAGTAATAAAAAGAAAATATTGTTGCTGGAGTAGGAAGATAAAGATCAACCCTGATTTGCCATGGCAACAATGATGAGGCAATGATTTAATGTCATTGAATCCTTGTATTGGCACAAGGGAACAGGAACAAAGGATTAAATAATTGCTGGGGAATTAGACAATCCTATGCAGGCCAGCTCATCTAATTTCTTGGCAACTAATTAAATTCTTTGTTCATGTTTCTTTGTGTCAGAACAAGGTGTCAATGACATTAAATCATTGCCTCATCATTGTTGCTGCAGAAAATCAGGGTTGATCTTTATCTTCCTACTCTGGCAACAACATTTTCTTTTTATTACTCATTTCCACAAAGATCATGAGCAGGAAAATATTAATTTTATTTAACTGATCATTTTTGTTAAAAATGTGGAATAAAATATTTAACATAGTTATTTGCTGTTTACCTCCTCTTTACCTGGCGATGAAAGCTACTTGCCCCTTGTGAATGTCTGCCACCACCACACACAATCATTATCGATGACCCACCACCATCACAGCATGCTGTACCATGACAAGAATGACCTGACAACACCACATCAGTCAGCAACTGAACGAGCACCTGCCAGGTCCATGTGACACAACAATGACAATGCAGCATCGTCTGATGGTGACAATGCATGATGTTGTCACCATCCACAGCTGTCTCAGCCCAGGTGAGTCAGCATGGTCTCATCCCCCCATCCCTTTCTGTGACACTGAACCCAGGTGCCATGTAACAGCAATGACTGCCTGCCACCACCACCTACAAACAGCAACAAAGGCCCACCACCACTACCAACAGATGGTGACAAGAGCCACCACCACCACACACAAAACCGACAAGCACTGAGCACCACCACCAATAAACGGCAACGAGCACCCGACACCATGAAAAGTGACGAATGCCCAGCACCACCACTCAAGCCCAGGTGAGTCATTACAACCCTGTCATCCCACTCCTTCCTTTGACATTGAATCCAGGTGCCACATCACTAACAGCAACATGGCAACCAAACAATGAACAACAACCCATTCATTGTTTGTCATTGTCATCCATCTTATGACCCACCAGTGAGCACCCCTGTCCCAACCCACCTCTCTAACATGTCCCCCACAGATTACATGACACCAGACTGCAATGATGACACCACATCATGACAACAACAATGTGACAATGGATGGTCGAATGACCGACACAACATCCGACGACACAACAAAAGGAGGGGGTGTCACCTTGACTTATGTACTTATCAAGTAGACTATGTAGTGTACAATGTACTTGACCCTCATGTCCACCCATTGTGGGTTTCTGACCCCCCAAACCCTGTACAAACCCCTACCCCCACCCCCAAAATACCCTTACCCATGGAAAGGTATGGGTCTGCATCAGGTAAGGGTAAATGTAGGTGTGAAAACACCTGTGGGTTACCCATGCCCATCACTAGTTCTGGAGACTTAATGAGTTGAAGTTGAGTTGATTTACATTTGAGAACATGTCATTCAAACATTGGCTTCTTTGCAAATACTGTCAACATCTCATCAAACAGCTGGAATATGTCAACAGGAAGTAAAAAGTGCCAAGTAGACATACTCTTATGCAGGAGGCCAGAGCCAAGGGGGTCTCAGGATTTGAATGCTGGACTGGGGGTCCAGGGGGGGGGGTGGTTCCTGAGGGCTTAATACTGGGCAAAAAAATGGAATCTATTCATCATTCTGTGTCACTGTCCAACATTATAGCTCAGTATCTCAATGGCAAAGACAAAGGTATGGAGGTCTACTGATAAAAGTTGGAGCTCATGGACTAGATGATGTTTTGAAAGATAAGATCAAATACAATGTAACAATGACTGCATGCTGCCCTGAGTGTGGCGAAGACATTAATGTAGGGACTGTAGGGCCAGCTGGCCTCAGTCAACATACAGGCAAAAGTAAATGTAGAAAGAAGGAAGAAACAGCAGGAAGGAGGTGAGGCACAAGCACTGTTTTCCATCTCATTGGGGAGGATGCACTTGCTGAACTTGCAACATGGCAGAACTGTTTGTCTGCATCTGTGGGTCTCAAGTTGAGGATCAGGAATGGGTTATTGGTTCAAACACTGCCTTATGATGTGGATATGAAGGCTGTGAAATGTCATGGGTAACTAACTAGTTCTGTTAACTTCTGCACTTTCTCAAGTACTACATAATATTCATGTTTGCTTAAACAGTTTCACTTGGCATACTTCAACTTCACATGCTCCAAAAAAGTGGCATTGTGAGAGTGATGCGTGCTCAAAAAAGCGGTGCAATTAGGATTTTTCTTCATTGCCTCACATATATTAATAAAATCTAATATGTTTTTCTTGAAATTACCCTTTTCAGTCTGACATATCTCTTTTAGGAAGGTGGGGGGGGAGGGGGGACACCTACAAATGGTTAAAAAAATTTACCGACCCCGTGTAATTTTTAAGGTCCTTGGACCCCCTTGGCCAGAGCAGTACAAAAGATGTCTATTTAGAAACAGCTAAAAAGCAGCTAGTAGAATGATCACCAAAGGTAGTAGTAATTCCCATATCATGAAAAAAGAGAGGGGAATACGATGATAGGAGACGAGTTGAGTTGAACGGAAACATATGACAAACTGTTATCTAAACTGAAAACGGGCAATGTTAGATCACTAGCTTGCTAATATAAGAATATGAGATCCACATACCTTGGCAATAAGCCCACCTTTTTTTACCAATTGCAAGCAACCGATCGTTCCTCATGTTAAACTTGATGGCACAGACTCCCTTCAAGTCGAACACTTTCGGGTTAATCTGTTCCTCTTGACTCCCCATTATTTGCCAGTGCCACTGCCACAGGAAAATCTTGTCACACGCTGTAGAACACATAGCAATATAGGCCCCATCAGAGGACATGACCAGACCGCTAAATTTCTCGTACGACAGTTCACCTGGCAGTTTAGACGCGCCTGCCTCGACGAGTATATTCCCTTGGATCATGTAGTAGTAAATGGATTGGGCGAAACCAAACAAAACGGCAACTCGTCCGTTGGCAACGGCCAAATAGCGACCTGCACCCAGACCCTTCTTCCACACCACGTGCTGGTAGGCTGGTGGGGCGTTGCCAATAACTGTCAGCCCCACTGCCTGCCCGTTCAATAGCTGAAGGTAACCATGTTGGTGCACCATCCGTGGACAACATACCACATAAGCGCTACCAGTCGAAAAGGCAAAGGTTGCAATTTCTTTATCGTTCCCCGCCAGATTTGCTTGATTGTTGGCAAGAATTGGTGTAACCAAGGTAGAAGGGGGGGGTCCGTTATTGGAAATGTGTAAATGAATATGTTCCTGACTAACCACCCCAAAATGAGGAGGCTGCAGAGGATGTTGTTCATTGAGTAGTGAAACGATCCCCTGTTGCGGCCCGCCATCTTGGTAGAACGCCCCGTGACATCCGTCGCGACATACATCAAGTTTAAAATCCCGTCCTGGCTGATGGTGGGGGTTCGAAGACTGCGACTGATCAACCGGCGCCGGTCTTTTAGAGCACGACAATTGCTTGAATTCGACGTCCATGATGTTGTCCGTCTGTCCCCAAGCCACAAGAATACGATATCGTTCACTCCCTTCATGAACCTGTTTCGTTAGCGAGGAAACATGAGGAACTTGTCGTTGCAATGACGAACCGGCACCACCTTCTTCATCAGAAATAGCCGCGAAGAGGGGGTAGCTATAGCTACCTTGCAACCTCAGGTCGCCCGTGGCTTCAAATTTCGAACGCATATGGGGAAAGAATGTGTTTTCGAGCCAGACAACTTGATATGATGGAGATAAGCAATTCTCAATCAGTTGTTTGTGCCCTGTGGGAATGCCTCATGTTCATATCTGCGGTTGTGAATTCTAGCCACACGTTCATTAGTACCAATCGAAGTAGAGGTCCAATCTCCGACACACCTCCTTGATTTCACCCTTGAAAGCGTGGCAAGGATCTAGCCCAAATGACGGGCAGTGTGTCCCTCTTCAATTAGCCACGAGAGCCCATGAGGCAAACAAATACCTGCCTGGAACAAGGGGTGTGTCGGCATTTGCCGGAGCACACAGTGTGGGGAGGGGAGCCTCTTATACAAAATAACTTTTTTTTGGTGATTTGCGAGTTCGGACAGACCCTAGGATGCAAGTATGGGGCTATTGAACTGTTCAGAACACAAATGCCCTCGTTTAGGACCTTTTGGGGGCATATGACGTCATTGTCACGAGAGTAGAGGGACCCACTGCCAATACCGACGTCAAACTTGTTTCAGCGACCAGCTGAACTCACGGCGTCGAGTGCACGATATTGCGACGCATGTGAAATCGGTTTTTGCTCCGATGAGTCGTATCCACCAACGTCTCTTTCGCCCTCGTTCATCCTCAGTCTCATCCACAACCCAACGCACTCTTTATACTTCAACAACCACAATCCTCCGCCAGAACCCCACCACCATCACCATCATCCAAGCCCATACCCACTCCATCCCTGCCCATGTCAACAACCAACGGACCAACACCCACCTACTCACGGCATCCCGAAACGCACTCCTCCATTACACCGCCCTCTACACACCTCCCCTTCCCCTCAACCTCCTCAACCTAGCAGTCCAAGTCGGCGAAGACGCCTACTTTATAAGAGACAACGCTATGGGCATCGCAGATGGCGTCGGTGGTTGGTCTCGATCCAAAAATAGATGACACGGGCAACCCCATCCGCACTTTTTGCCAAAAGGTTGATGTATAACTTTGCTGTCGAGTTGGCACTTCCGCCTCTTCTTTCCGCCTCTCCTTCGCCTCCCTCTCCTTTACCTCCCGTCACTCCAAATCCCCCAAACCGGAACGCATGGTACTGGTCCGACCCATGGACACCCTCCTCCCCCCCACCTCCTTCCTCTTCCTCTTCACGACAACGGTCCTTGGAGACCGAACTAGAAGGCGAACTCGAACAGCTCTCCCAAGGCATAGACGTCTTACAGATTCTTGAGCGGGCGTACGATAACACCTCAAGTCCGCACAATCTCCAAAGTCTATAAATAACTGTCACGCGCAGGAAGAGGAGGCAGGTGAGCGTCAAGACGAGACGGCTGGATCGTCAACAGCTTTGTTGGCTGTGTTGGATCATTTACCGAGGTATTCCGACGTTGCTTCCGCTAGCGCTTCTGCTGGCGTTAGCGTTGGTGCTTCGGATGGACCGGGGATGATGAAGAATTACGCTGCGGGATCCATGTCCGTCTCCTTTACCAGTGAAGAAGCTGATAAAGGGATGGGATGCGACGCTGCGATACGGATAGTCCATGTTGGCGATTGTATGGGTATGTTGGTCCGTGATGAGGATATTGTGTGGAGGACTGAGGAGATTTGGTAGAATGTGCGTTCTTTTTCCTTCATGCCCCCCTTCTTTCTCCATTCTCTCTGCCTTTCCCCGGCTTCTTCTTTTCGTTTTGTTTCTTCCCCCTCTTCGAGTTGCTCCTTTCCCCGTCTTCCTCTTCTTACAATATATCCCTCCCTCCCGTCATCGTTTTCATCTCCCGTCTCCCTTCCTTGCCTTCCTTGCCTCCTCCCCCCCCTCCTCCCCTCATCCCCCTCATCTATACTAACCCCCCTCTCTTCCAGTACAACACCCCAGTCCAACTAGGTCCACAAACACCGCATCTCCCACCCTCAACAACGGCGCACACGTGCATCGTCCCCGTGAAGAAGGACGACATCCTCATGCTCGCCAGCGACGGGCTGAGCGATAATCTATAGGATGAGGAGGTGTTGGATGAGGTTGTCAGGTTCGGGAGGGGTTTTTTGGTTGATTCGCAAGAGCAGGAGGTGCAGGATTCGAAGACGAAGACGGAGGATTCTTTGAACGAGGCGGAAGCCAAAGCTACACTAGAGCCTGAAACGGGACCGGGCGGAGTGAAGAGGAAGACGTTGACGGGGATGTTGAGCGAGGTTCTCCGGCTATCAGTGCGTATTTTATGAAAATTGCTTTCGGGCCTTTTTCACTGTTGCCGCAGAGCAGAAGACTTCATGCGCAAATACATGTGGCCTTGAAACTCTTGCCTGCCCAGTGCAGGGGCTTTGATCACCGCAGCTCACGCTGGATCACAAAGCGGATTCACGCTCGAGGGTGTCGAGAACCATGTAGCTCGTCAGCATTTCTTTCAGTTATATGGAGCTCATGCCTCTAACCCAGACTATCCCCGCACGCTTCGAAAATGGGGAAGGCGCTTAGAGGCAAATTTGACACAAGATCTCATCGTGAAAGATTATCCGGCTCTTGGTGACGTTCGCGAGTACGCGGCGTTCAAGCGAAAGTGGGAATACCTCCTCGCGTACGCGGGTGCTGGTTTCGCGAAGGGCTATATCAATTGTCACATGCTTACTTTTATTCGCCAAGTGAGTAGTATTCTTTCTCCACTTTTTCTCTTCTCTGACATCGTTCCCTTCCTTCGGACAGAATGATACGCCAGCGCGTTGCGATTTATTCTGGGATCTCAAACTCTGACTCGGATAGACCTCTCACTATATTTTTGCTTTAAATAGAGGGCCACCTCTACAACTAATAGTTAGTCACCCATGGAAAGGACATTATCACCGTTCGCATAGGCAGCATTCCTGTGCATTCAATTGACCAATAGGGCTTTTTCAGTGGGTCCGGAGTTCTATCGGTGGCAGGCAAGTTGAGGGAACCACTTTGAGAAGTAAGAGAAGAGGTTTTATCTCCCGACATATTCAAATTACAATGCTGAGAATACGAATATACTCGTGGCGTTTTTTTTTTCCAAGAATTGAGAACTGGGGGAGCAGGCGACTTTCCCACAACTTTCCTTTTCCGAGATTTCTCGCTGCGCAAACTCTACCCCCCCAGCTTCTTCTCGACCACTAGGACATTACTAGCCGCCATTGCATTAAGTAACACGAATTCAACGTCAACGCTAATGGCCTTTCCGCATGACGGTCACTCACGGGTGACGACGAGAAGACCACTGCCCAAATACACTGCCAGTGTAGACGACCAAGTCTTGCTTGATGAGGAGCTGTTCCGATCCGGTGCCAAGTTCTTCTTGAAGTCTGGAGCTCTTGATGGTGCTTACAGATGACTGTAGGTTTCTACTCGCTTTGAATGAAGTAATAACGGTGACCGCATGGAATATGCTTAGCACCGTGCGTTTCCGAACGAACCTACTACGCGCGTATATCCTTCCGTGAGATCTTCTCCCTCACCACACCACCGCCGCGCACTGACTTTGGAACGTCCAGCTTTTCTAGTGTCGCCGTTCTCTATCCATGCGTTATCACACTTTCGATAGTCTGCAGTGGCCCGGCCGGAGACAATCAGCATCCAATCACACCGAAACCAAAAAACGACCCATTGACTCAAAGATGTCTGATGCTCCTGGTCTACTTGCGTTGACTTGACCGTCTAACCACAAGATATTTTCGGTAGGGGAGTCCTGCCACAACCTCAGCTTAATTCATGGAATATGTTGGGCTCTGCGAGTTTTTGTTCCGCCTTCTAGATAAATTGAAAGCTTACCAGTCGCATTAGCAGTATACACATCACATAATGTACATCACAGAACGACCCACAGGCGCTTAAGGCGCTTCACGATCAAGAGCGCTTGTGGCCCCTGACTGGCTTGGCCCTTGACGTATGGGACAACCGAAATCCCAAGACGCCATTCAATCTCCTTGTTCGGCACCAGCTCGAATGAGAATTGAGATAGGAGAATCGACTAGTTCTGTGGTTTAATCAGTGAGACATTTAGTTGGGCTATTTAACAAAGGGAAAGCAAGGAATGCGATTGACTTATCTCCAAAACTGCAAACTTTATTCCACTGAAAGTAAAGGGTTAGAAGGCCATCTGCTGAGTATAGATAAACTGGTACTTACGCGCAAGCCCTAGCACCTGCCAAGAACCTCATCCTAGAAAAACCGAAACTTTGTGTCAACCCCCATGGAACTCAAACAAAGGCAACCCACGTATTCGAGAAAATGCCCGGCATCTTAACACTATCCTTCGTGCCCTCCAACACCGTCTTCCCAATCCATCGCTCAGGTTTGAGCTCATGCGCGTCGGGCCCCCAGATCTCCTTGGACGGGTTGGCGGCGCCTAGGCTGACATAGATGTGTGTTCCATTTTTGATGAGGAGTTCATTTGTGAGAGCCCCGGTGGAAGGGTCGCGGACGGGGAAGTGTAGCGGTACGACGGTGTCTTCTTTCGTTCTGAGAAAGGGGAGGGGAATTAGAGGCGGCAGGGAAGGCAGTAAGTAGGGCTTACTGTCTCCAGACGAGAGACGGGAGCGAAGAGCCGCAGGACCTCTCTGCAGACGCCGTTCAGAAGAGAAAGATCGTTGAGTTCCCTGTAGCTTAGCTCCTATCCATCCCTAGCCTTGGGAACACATCATCAATACATTTTCAGACGCGGATAATATGAAGAAAGGGGGGTTACGGCAACGAGTATCGAGGATTTCTTTACGGAGATGCGCCTGCAAGTCAGGGTTCTCCGCCATCATGCACATAAACCAGGCGAGGGAAATGTGGCCTGCGAGGACGACGCCGCTGCAAGAAAGAGCGTTAGACACTCGTACATGAGCGGAAAAGAATCTCAGGGAGCGGACGAACCTCATGTTGGCAATGACAGACTCGTCGGACGTTTTATCGTATTCATCTGCTGCTTGGTTGGCTTGGACTGTAAGGTGTGGGAAAGGAGGTTGTATTGTGTGAGGAAGGACGGAAGACGTGAATTGGACAGAAGAAACCCACTGAGCAGGGTAGCAATGTCCTTCCCACCAGACGCCGTTTTCTCAAGTTCCACGACTCCGCCTTCCTCAAGGATGCGTTTCTTACTGTTGAACAAATCCGCACAAATGGGGTGCATAATGTCGACAGCCCATTTTAGCTGTTGACGCGTCACATAAGTTTAGACAAGAAAAGTGGAAGGGGTGAATTACAGACCTTCCTTGCTGCCGGCCATGGGATGTAATTGACTAAAGAGACCAACCATCGACGTAACCACACAGGCTCGATCTTGGGCCACGATTCAAGGAAAGGGTGGACGAAGAAAATCCGGCCGGCATTGGGTCTTTTCAAGTTAGTGTGCCAGAGTGAGGCTAGAATGACGTGATGGAGAGAGAGACGCACAAACAGCTTGCAACGCTTCGTGAAAGTCGTTCTTTTCATTAAATGAATCAAGGCTCGTCCCGAGCCCGCCTTGAGCAATGAGCTCGAGCGCAGCGCTGTACATGTAGTACAGGACGTCGATGACACTCCTGTTGTTCAAGGAGCCGATTTTTTGAGTGAGTTTGTTCTGGAGCTGGTAGGGTGGTGTTAGTGACGGAGGGAAATAGAGGGCAAGGTGAGGGGGAAGAGAGAAAGGGAGGGATCACCTCGTGTGCAATCTTGTAGAACATTGGCGGAGCTTGGATATGACCGCGGCTGTGAAGATTGATGAGGCGGCGTTGTTTTCTGTGTTCAGACCCAATGGAGTGGTGTGAGCGACAAGTTGGTTGGAGACAAATCGATGAAGGGGAACTAACCAGTTACAGAGGTGAACCCATCGCCATGGTGAATAATACCAAAGAGACTGAACAGAATTCAATCAATGAGTTCTTGAATATATTGAGACAGGAGACTGACACACCGAGAAAACTCCACGGATTCCTCGATGTTCACGTTCCGGAACTAGTATAGAGTGCAACGCAGCCGGGTCTGTGATGTACAGTGTGCCGGTTGAAACTGTCGTTTATCAGTCTAAAAAGGTTCATGCCAGAGAAGACGAGGGAGAGCTAACACCAAACATGCCCCCCTTGAGTCTAACAGCATGCCCGTACTTTTCCGTCATGGGATAGTGGTGATCAACGACTCACAAGCGAGGTCTCCATGTGCACTGAATCCCGTAAGTATGTAGTACCCTGTGATAAGTAAGTAAAAGGTAAGCAAAGAATAATCAACACATCTCGAACTCGCCAAGGTGGGTCTTGCTGGGAGGAGTGGGTACACAATCGTGAACGGTACGTCACATAATATCGATGTCTGTCTACGAGAGACTAGGCGTTTAGCGAGTACGCGGGATGGGCAATCGATGAACTCGCTAACCAGCATCCTGAGAGCCGTTCAATACCTGGTTACATCTGATAGGTTCAGAAAAGCTTACCTTCAGGTCTAAATTTACAACACGAAGCGAGACATGATCGATGATCTTGTATTCGATCCTAACACGGGCCTGTCATTTTCGTTTACTTTCTCTCCCATCGCTTGCGGCTTCAAGTTGGCAGAAGCCATGTGCAAGCCTACATGAATTGACATGTCGGCGTCGTGCGTAGTAGTAAGCAGCCTCAATCCTTTTCGTGTAAGGCCATGTAAGTGCATGAAACGGTTAAACCGCTTCTGACTCGGAGTTGGAAATCAAAATTGATGCCTGGAAGAAATGAATTCCAGACAGGCCCCCACTGGAATGCGTCTTTACCCATATGATGAGGGCTGTGGTTCAAAGAGAATGATGTACAAAACTCCAAATGAATACAAGGGGGTGCCGGGAATTGAAGCCGTGACCCGAGGTAGGGGGGGGGGTGGTCTCGGAGTGCTAAAAAAAATTTAGTAGTGCTTCTTCCAAATTCTATTTTTAAGACCGCTAGCGACGGGGCAACACATCCGCGACACATCCGTAACCCATAGACAGTTAATGAGTCCAACAAATCATCAAATTCTAACAAACAAAAGATCTCTGCGAGTGTACTTACCACCTCCACTGTCCGGCGCTAAGCACAACGAAGCAGGCGCAAGAATTGTTGAGGCAGGCGTAATGCAAGAATGTCCAATCGACTGCAAAAGCAGGAGGGGAACATGGGGATCCGGTGGAGGTGATGGTGGGGGAGGGAAAGAAAGAATGGCGACAACATCACACGAGGTCACGGAAGGGTGGAAAAAATATACCCTTTTTGGACGAAAACATACCTCATTTGGAAGCTGGTAGGGGGGGGGGAGGTACCGAGAGCCTTAACAAAAAAAATCGACCCCGGGTAGTTTATAAATTCTCGGAGCCCCCTTGAATGAATATCTGTTGCATCGCATACTCAGGAATGACCCGGCGATGTTTCTAACGATGGTGTCAGAAAAATATGGCGGTGCAAGCAAGGGGGCTCCGAGAATTTATAAACTACCCGGGGTCGATTTTTTTTGTTAAGGCTCTCGGTACCTCCCCCCTACTAGCTTCCAAATGAGGTATGTTTTCATCCAAAAAGGGTATGTTTTTTCCACCCTTCCGTGACCTCGTGTGATGTTGTCGCCATTCTTTCTTTCCCTCCCCCACCATCACCTCCACCAGATCCCCATGTTCCCCTCCTGCTTTTGCATAACGGTGTGTCACATCTATGGACTTCTCGATTGAAAAAGTCTCATTAGCTGTGGATTGAGGTCACAGAGGATTCTGAGAGGAAGAACAGTCAAGGAAGATGCACTATCGGTGAGTATATGCATACAAAATTGCCAGTGTATACGAGTAGCAACACACTCCCCAAATCGGGTCAGTGACACATAGGGTCGTAAACCGACACATTGGGTAAATAAACGACACATTCGTGTGTAGTGTGTCACCAATTCATGCGTAGTGTGTCGACAATTATATATTGTCAACACACCCAGATGTGAACCTTTCACTGGCCCTTGCTCAAAAATTATTCTAAGTTAGGGAGTACATATATACTTTTTTTTTGAACTATTTCTGTACTCATGTAATTATCAGTTTTAACTTTATAGACAAGTTTGGTATTACAGATGCTATATACATTAGGAAAGAGAGGGCTGCTCCTCGACAATGGTAGGGACCCCTACGATGCTATGTGCATTCCCACCAGATCCTCGCCGTCTGCCGTTCGCTGGCATTGGGATGTACATGCCGGTGTTTGGCTCGAATCAGAGCCCTACAAGTTGGTATTGGGGTCCTACATGCTAGTGTTGGGTTATAGAGGTCGGTGCTAGTCGTACACACTAGTGTTGGGCTCAAAATGATGGTGTTGGGTTGTAGATGCCGGCATTGGGCCATTGGTGTTGGGTCGCAAACAGCGGTGCTGGATTCGAGACGTCGGGGCTGGTTGTAAATGCTGGCATTAGGCTGAACACGTCGGTGTCGATTCATAGACGCTGGCGTTGGGTCGTGTTGGTTCAGTGTTGCGAGATTTGTGTCTGCCAATATGGGGTATGCGAGGCAGGGCCTGCAGGAAAGAGAGTGGGGGTGGAGGATGGGGGCAGGCTGGGGAATCGTCGATGGTGGGGGTTGTAAGCAGAGAGTGGCAGTGACGTGTGACATCGTGTTCGTCACCTCACCCAATTGGGATGTGTCCAACTGTGTTGCATGTCCTCTCATCCTCGACACAGTGTCGCAGATGAGACTCATCCCCTTTTGGGGAGTGTGCCACTGTACGTATATCCTCCAAAATTGCTGCATTCATTGCTAATGGTTGCTTGCCAGTGGAAGGAGTTCCTTCCCCCTCATCTGGTTTTCGTGTCATTGAGTAGAGATCTAGTGTGTGGATTCTATGTGTTTCCACAATGCAAAGCTCACAGCATTTCCGCAGACCCTGCAAGGAAAGAAGGCTGCTGCTGCCTTGATAGGGACTGTCACGGGCTACCCTGGGGTTTTTCTCGACAACCCGTGCCCATACCCATCAAAACCTGTACCCATACAAAGTGTATGGGTTTTTATACATACAGGTCAAGGGTTGGGTATAACCCACGGGTTTCAAAACCTGTACAGATCAAAGCATGGGTTCACATTAAATCAGACTCTAACGTAGAAAAAAACTATCAAGGGCTACTAAACCCCAACCTGTACCTGTACCCGTACGCACCCGCAGCATCTACCTGCACGGGTTTACAAACCTGTGACATTCCCTAACAGTTATCGTCGTGTCTTGTCATGTACAGTTGTTGTGCCGGGGTTGTTGCTATGATTGTAGTCAGGTGTAGTTGGTTGTGGTTGTGGTTGTGGTCAGTTGTTGCTGGGGAGGGGTGATGTAGCTGTGGCCACCATAGTTTGTCTAGTGGTAGTGGGATGTTAGGTGGGCAAGGGAAGAGGTGGGATAGAGGGGACTCATTATGATGACGACGACGACAATTATCATCATCGTGTGTCATCGTTTGTTGTTGTGGTCGCTAGTCATTTGTCGTGACGTAGCAATGGTTGAGGTGACAGGGGCTGGCTGGGGTTTTGTCAGTTGAAAGGGGGTTTAGGGGGTTGCTGACCTTTTAGCTGCACTCGCTCCTCCCTCACTTCCTTGCTGCTGGTGTGCGTCGCTACCGTCAGACTTCGTAGCACATTCGGAAGGTACTGTTGATGTGCCACATCGTCACCGCGACGTAGCGTCGAGCCAGCTGGTCCTCGGCTGGTTGCTGTGGTGTCGCGGCGTCATTTCGTCGTAGCTGGTGTCATCGGCGTGTGCCATGGTGGTTGTAGGCGGTTGAACGAAGGTTGCAGGAGGTGGTAGTGGTTAGTGGCAGTGGTGACGAAGTGGTAGTGGTAGTTGAGAGTTGTTCTGCGCTTGACACATCACACCTGTGACCAACCCGTGACACCCATGACACAGGTATGGGTTTTACTGGGGTATGAAAATGCCAACCTGTACCCACCCGTGACCTCAACCCATACGGGTTTGTAAACCCATGACATTCCCTATGCCTTGACCATCAAATCCTAATTTATATCATGCTTCACAACCTTCTGCGTGCAATTAGGTATGTTTGGTCACACCACCTTCGCCTCAATGCATATCTACTGTGAAGGGACCCTGTGCCCTGCACTTCTCATTGGGGGTGCTGGAAGGTGACACTGAGGCCCATTTATATTGCACTGAAGTGGTAAGAGTGCTTCGAATTACCTCCATTAGCTGTCTAAGGCTTGTGGATGTGTTGTGCCATCACCAGTGGCCTTAGAAATAGATTTTGGTTTTTTTTTTTAAGCACTCTGAGACCTCCCCCCCCTACCTCGGGTCACGGCTTCAATTCCTGGTACCCCCTTGGGTGCAAGTGGAACTTTACCTGAATACTTTCCTGCATATTTTCAATCCATCTTGTGGTTGGCACCATGTCAGCGGTCATAATATAATAAGCAAGGAATAAGCCAGGAAAGGGAGAAAAAAAATGGAAACAAAATAAGAGCTAGAATCTGTTGGGTAAATGAGGAAGTCTCCATAAGTGTAACTGCAAGTATATGCAAATTCATGGATTAGTAGGGAAAATGCCAATCCTCCTTCGAGATTGTGACCTGAGTACAAATTGTTGATTCATTCCATCACCATCCTCTGTCTTTTTCACCTGAACTACCCTATAAAAAGCTCATCATCGTCTGCGCCTAGAAACTGGATCCACTCTTCAGGTGCCTCTCTTCCCCTCAGCAGAGCTTGAGCCGCATTCCATTGTGACAGGACTGCAAAGACTCCTTGAATGGCCATGGAGGATATACGTAGTTCGTCACACTCCCCAAAAGGAGAAGGACGACACACGAGTAGATAGTCGACACATACACACACGGTGAGTCGTGCATGAGAAAGTCTGACACACAGTAGTTCACAAGCATGATGATTTGCGATGTCACACGTCACGTATTGCTCTTTCTTCATCACCACCATCCGCCCATCCCTCTGACTCCACCCCCCACATTAACAATAGCAGGCTAGGTGGACAAGATTCGAGGTATGCTACCCTCACTCTCGTTCTTGCAGTCCCACAAGCACCCCCAGCAGGTTGATATTGACAGCAAGACCACCATGCTTCTGACTGCGACCACGCACCCCATATCCACAACAGCCACCCCGAATGCGACCACGAACACCACCCGAACGCGAGCCCAAAAACAAACACTAACCCCCATCCAAACGCAGGCGCCAGCCCAAAACACGACCGTGAACCAAACGCGAACACCAGCCCGAACGCGAGTACCCCCACCACGATCTCGTCCATGAAGCAAGCCACAACATGGGCACCAGAAATGCCTGCCACCAACCAGATGCATCAACAATGTACACCATGACTTGCTATCCATGCGGAGATGGTATCGGGTGGAGGGCATGCAGCTTGGACAGGGTGGGGCGAGGATTATTGAAGGGGAGAGGTGGTGTCCCTTGCTCTCACCTTCCTACTTCTACATAGTAGGTATACCTTCCCATGTAAATATTTTTCTTGTAGATAAGGAATACATATTACACTGCCATTTGCCCCAGAACAAAAAAACTTGCAAAAAAAATATTTTTTGAACTCAAGGATGGGCCAGTCAATGACATGCAATTATTTATGTTCGACACATCCAGATGTGTCGAGCACAGGTACAATCGACACACTAAGAAGAAGGAATACATCAATGTGTCGACAGTTCACTGAATGTGTCGCTTTACGTCCCTATGTGTTGCTGACCCGATTTGGGGAGTGTGTTGCTACTCGTATACACTGATGGCCATGAGGGTGACATTATTCTTGTTTTTATGGAGTATATCTAGGAGTTCTTTTTGAATGTGCCCTTTGCCAAGCCTTCTTCCTTCACTGTTTAAGCCGTCCAGTGTTGGGAAACCATTGAGAATTTGGAGGAAGCACTGCTGAGATGTGTTGAGAAGTCGTTGCAACTCCACCCTAGGATTACTCCGAAAATACTTGTGGGCCTCAAGCAGATGTCCCACCATATAAGTGACCAAAGTGAAAAAATCTGTAAAATATGAGTGTTGGTTGATGATTCTGCTCGAATCTGAGAACCCACCTTTAGAGGACTTTGTGGCCAGATTTTGACCTAACAATATATGGCAGAGAGATATGCAGTAAACCAGCATGTTTTCTGGAGTCTCCTTGAACTTTGTGGCACCATCAACAGGAGGAGGGTTCCTCAAGGTGGAGAGAAATTCGGCAGGCTCTTTAACTTCATCTAAAACTGAGAGGACAGTATATAGCATCACAAATGTGAACTCTTTGATTCGACTCCATGTCTGAAGGGTCAATTTTGTCATGTAGATAACCGCATTTGGGACACCATGGACGTCTGCCGTGGCAATATGTTCAAGTGATTTGCCTGTGCTTCATTGCCACTTGAATTCCCCATCAGGACCCGAATCAGTACAGGCGACCCAATATTCTCCTCAGGCAGTTCGAAGGATATCATCTATATTTTGGTCCTCTACGAGATCCATGTGGGAAGATCGGGTCCCGCTGTCGAAGTGGATGAAGGTACGGTCATTGATTTCATAGCATTTGAATCGACCAATGGTAGTTGAAAGGATGAAACACGTTCCACCTGTCGTCGCCTCTGCCAACGACACCTGCTGAAAGTACTTGCTCACCAAGAACACGAAACCATGGCAGGAGATACGCCCACAGTAGCAGTTACCACGACTTACGACTGCATCCAAAGGTACCTCGGTATCATACTGTGCCAGTGCTTCGTTTGCTTGCCCGGGAAAGAGCCCTAAACAGGCCAAAAGATCGAAAGAGCAACTTCCTCCATTTAGATGGCCAACATCAGGATCTATTTGAAGATCCTGGAGTAGGAGTGATTTTGAGAAGTGGGGAATGGTTACTGTGCCATGTTCGACGGAATATTGATTCAAAGATGAGTCCTTTTCGACAAGCCGGCGAATAACTTGTGGCGAGCAAGGTGAATACATGAAACCTTCCAACACAGATACAAGGGAGGGAGACTCACTTTGGCCAGAGTTGTTGTGTGGACCTAGCTGGTAGGTGACGTGATTGAATTGACCACCGTGAATCACAAATTCAGATGCGCCCTCAAGCAGAGTCATGGGTAACATGGTGATGGTTGATTGATTGTGGTTTAGGTCGAAGGTCTCATCTTTTAAATATTCTGCTTGACAAGCATCGCCCTTGACATGCTTGACAGGCTGGTGTCACTGCCATTCCGTGAGGGACCATATAGAGTGGTGGTATGTCCTTTCTATTGGATGACTTCCCATAAGGTTTAGAAACCTAGATTATTTTTCTAAACTGACGTGCCGCCATGCCGTTTTCCAAATGGGTCACAATCTGTCAAAGTTGAACTCCGCTTGTCATCAAACACCCTCTT
>Ga0307507_10006658_pt1 | contig 17497 bp, 13 predicted proteins | sample 7_EM_MG_FD_207223 | JGI IMG/M metagenome (GOLD analysis project Ga0307507, IMG submission 207223) | Populus trichocarpa ectomycorrhiza microbial communities from riparian zone in the Pacific Northwest, United States - 7_EM | ecosystem: Host-associated > Plants > Roots > Unclassified | place...
TATCCTTAGATTTTTTTTTCTTCATTCCTACTCATGTTCACTACTCTATGACTTACAAATTGACCCATTCCTATTTAAGGAGTGTCTACATATAAAATGTGCACTATCTACAATTTTTCCAAGCCTGTGGCGCCTCCAATCTACAAAGGAGAGCAGAGCAGATGTGTCCTGGGGTGACCCCTGGCGTGTGAATGATGGCTTATGTCTGTTTTTGGACGACCTTATGTCTGTTTTTGGCCATGTCCAAAAGCGGGCATAAATTATGTCCAAATATGGACATAAGGTGTCCCAGACACAGCACCAGAGCCTCGATTTCAGGTGATTTCCCAGGCGCGACATGTTCAACGGTTCCTGGATGCTGTTGTTAGATTCCTATGTGTAATTTTCTGTAAACTGATCATGCACCCAAAATTATCGAGGCAGTGGAGAGGAAGGGACTGGCGGAGAGTCGCTGGACCCACCATTGCATCGCTCGACCCCCAGTGACGGGTGTTTCGACCTCGCACTAGCTCATTTCATTGACGCTTCGTATACCAGCAGGCGGCTTGAGGCTGGTGCGGACCGTAATGTGGCCTGCACCAACCGAATTGTGTTGGAGTTTGTCGGTGTGTCTGATTGTTGGCAGGCATCGCGGGGCACGCCCGTCATAGCTCGCTGGAAGGCAGCGCATGGTCGGGGGGAAGAAAACAATGGTGATATGGTATTTTCCCACCTTTGAGGACCAAAATCCGGTCCCTTTGGTCACCAAAGGGACCGGATTTTGGTCCTCAAAGGTGGGAAAATATGACATCATGTCTCCTGTGTTTCCAGCGTCAAGAACAGAGTTCTCTTGCACTATGCAGGTAAAAATGGTCGAAAGTCAACCTATTTTTTCAACCTGATGTAGGTCAAAATTCAAGGGTCCTTTGGTTGATTTTCGTCAACCTCAGGTTGGTGATCAACCTGTACTTTTTTTGTTGATTTCCATCCAAAAACGTACAAATTCAACCAAAGCCTTCGGAAGCTGCTATACAGGTTACATTCAACTGATTGAAGGTTGAATTTCACCAAGGGATTTCAACCTATCTTTGGTTAATTTTAACCAAGAGGAAGGTTGATATTTGACCAATAACAGGGTGAATCTGATAGAAACATTATGTATTGCTTGTATGATAGGATAGCAGTGTACTACAGCTAGTAATGATGTATCAGGCAAAGAGGGGTATGACTACACTGAACACAGATGAGGGAGGATAAAAGCATGCACTTTCTGTGTAAGTATGGCGAATGCAGGTAAGTGAGGACGAAAGCACACTGCCTGGTGATAAAGAGACAAAGGGGGAGTGAGTAGATGAATGCGGACAAGGATGACAAAAGCATGCACCAACTAGGTTCAAGTACAAGGGGAAGATGACGGTTGTGTTGTGAAAGAACTGCGGATGCGAAATTTTCCGAAATGGGAAAATAAACATCCCACGACTGTCAACGGCAACTTCCGAGATGGCACTTTCAGAATGAAGTTTGACAGCTTGATGCAAAACCCTAGACACCTCCCCAAAAATTCTGGACTCTGCCTTGCTTTGTACAAACACCTACTTTAAGGGAGAAGCGGGCACGAGTGATGCAACCCTCTGCTCCATCAAACCCTGTTTGTAATATTTATGAACATAATAGTACAATGGAGCGCTCCACGCTTGACATCACTGAGTGCCATGACACGGAATTGCACTAAATGCAGTTGTTTGTACAAAGCGAGGTGGAGTCCAGAAATTTTGAGGAGGTGTCTAGGGTTTTGCATTGAGCTGGAACGAAGTCCTCAATGAATGCCCAGGTTTATAATTTGTAAATCCTAGAAGTAAGATTAAATTGTAAAAACATTTGGCTGCATAATATGGTACTGTAGGTACATATTGGCAAGTTTTTTTAAGGAAGGAAGGAATTCAACCTATCTTAGGTTGAAATTCATGCCCCAGATTTCCACCTGTAGTCAGTTGAACTTCCCTTACAGTTCTTGTTATCTGACAAAGATGAATTTCAACCAGTAAAAGGTCAGTCACACTGGTTGGTGATCAACCTATAATTTAGGTTGGATCTGTTCAACCTAAATTTCAACCAACAATAGGTTGAAAGGGGAAATCCAAGCTAATGTTGGTTGATTTATGACCAAAGCCACCTCCACAGTGTTGTTTATAACCATGCTAAACTTCATATCTCTAATGAACAGTACATAATTCTTGTTTATATTGGAGTCTCAACAGATTTTATTGTTTCTTGCAGATTCAATGACCTCAGATGTTTTCAACCTGCACGAAGTCGGCCTATTCTTCCAAGAAGATCTTGGAAAAATTGAGCTCAAAAAAAATCCAGATCCCTGTCAAGTTGGTGAGTGGGCTCCCTCTTGCCAAGCAGCACACACTTTTAGGATTTGATTTTCAACAACAGCACAAGAAGTATGGAAACAGAAGTTTTCTGTGGTTAGTGTAGTTACGCTTATGAGGAGAGGATGATTTTTGGAGTTGGATACAATCTCGCTCTACAAAAAAATGTACAAGTAGCTGAGGACATCCGTAGTAGCATAAAGCAGTAGGTAGGAAAGTTGTTCCATATAAGATAGAAAATGTCTGCATATGTTGGCGGCCTCAAGCCAAACAAGGCATCGTATCTCCATACTTCTCAAGTGAATATTTACCCGTGTTGCTAGAGCAGCATCCAATGTGTTCACCTGTTCTGGAGAAAGAGGACAGTTGGGTGATTCACATGGAACATGTGAGAAAGTTGGTGGACCTATACTTGCGCTGAAGGGATTCTCTTCAACCCAGTCTTGTGGATTTTCTGTCAATAAATGATTCATCAAAGTGGGATTGTCAGCAACCTCCCAGTCAATGCCATACATCGACACATCCTCAATATCCTCCTCCAGGGATTCTGGAAGTGGCAGAATTCCATGGGGACCATCTTGTATCATACTGAAGAGAAAGATGTCCTGGGGACTGCATTCACACTCCCCTCTGATTTGGAGCTTGTGTGAATTCCAAACCTGAGTCCACTCATCTGCATCTTCTTGAATACAGTGAAGAAAGAGGTGATGGAGAAGCCATCTATCATCAGATGACTGTGGATTGAGCCTGTGGTTGACTTCAAGATCTAAAAAAAAGGTCTTCCACTTCATCCCAAAGCCATGGGTGATGTCGTACCACATGCACTCTATGTGAGTGTTGTGCACACTCCTGTCAATTTTCTCAGGTGGCTTCAATAAGACTCTCAATAGATATCTCACCTGCCCCAGATATATGAGCCCTGCCCAGGTCCTCTGTTCTCCTCCATCCACTCAGCAACTTTAATATTCTCTGTCCCATGGTCACCACACACATGGCTAGGTGTCCCATGCTGGGCACAGGCTTCATGGAATGTTAAAAGGACAGTTTCAGCTCGATTGTTGTTGTTGATATGAAGGCAAGCAACAAGATGTGATTTTCCATCAGCAAAGGCATGCTTGACAATACCAAATCGGATAAGACCTAGAAACAACCATCAGCAGAGAGTCACAAATCTTAAATGTGTTCTGAGCCTGACCATGCTGACCATCATGATGCCAGAGTGAATTGGCACCTGCCACTTTATAAACCTTATGATGAATTGTGCACTGACCAAACACTCCAGGTGTTCCCTGTACCCAAAGAAATGACTCTGTGATGCTCTCTCAAGGGACATGATGACCACTAGCCTTGAGATGACCTGCAATCATGCATTGGCCAAAGGTTGGAAAGATCTCCAGAATGCTGGACAAAAGTGCATCAAGCTCATCATTCATGAGAGCTGAGATCTGGCGTGTTGACATAGATCATACAGCATTAGTTCTGCCATCAGGCTGCATCTGTGGAACAAAAACAGGAGTTCCTGGAGTTGCAATACTGTATTCAAGTGCCCTCCGTCACACTGTCCACGCATCACAATTGAAAATTGGCTTGAGACCTGAGGGCCCATGGAGTGCCAATGTGTCCCTCAAAAAGGTGGGATCTATCTCTACACAAGGACAACCTGGTTGCCCACCACTCTTCCAAGTAACTACAACAAGCTCTGGCTCATCTGGTGGGTCAGCTGATTCGTGGCAAGCTTGGTCCAATGAGTTGACTATAGCTGCAATACTTTGTTGGAGTGTGCTGAATTCAGCAGGGGGGAAATGGTCCTGAAGCTGGCATCACAAGAGTGGTAGGCATCTCTCAGATTTGTGAAAAAAGACGTACTTGTTCAGCTGCCTCAAGCAAGCAAAGTGCCTCATCACATTGTTGAGAGAGTCAAGCAACATCACCAAGCTGAGTCCTCAAGGCAAGGTGGACACGATTAAGCAGAACAAGGTATGCCACCCAAATATTCTTGAGTTGCTCTGACATGAGTGTGGCAGATAGGTAAATATGAGGAGATCTCAATGTGAACAATTGTGGTGCTGAGATGCCCTCACCAGATCTACGATCAGCTCAATGGTTCCTGGGTTCCTAACAATTGCTGAAGATTGTTGGAGATCATAGATAGGTCCCTTAATTCTGAGGTTAAGGGAAAGCTGAGAATCTGGAAGATTATGGGGGATTCCCCAAGATTATTCAGTCTTAATTTTTCTCATGTATGAAACATACAGACCTACAAAATGCAAGATTGCCAAAGATCTCAGGTTGTAAATAGAGCCAAAGCCAAACTGTAAATGAGAGATTGTTGAAGATTCTGCAAGATTGTTGAAGATTGTTGACAAAACTTGGCTTTCTTCTGTCACATATTTCTTAGTCTCTCCTAGACAGATTTCGATATATGTGAAGCCATACCTTTGATCACGATATATGAAGTCTGTTGTTTACCACACCCTCCGAACCATGTCAGGAAATGCTTATGTAAAGTGCGGACTTTGAAACTGCATCGTGTTAATATTGTGTCCTTGCCATTTTGCCCTCAATGTGATATCTCATACACTTCTACTAATACACATTCAATTTGATATCCTGCTTCTTGGAATCCATTCTGACAACTCAATTATGGCTTGACAACCCTGCTGGCAGGACCCTGAAGGCCTTGATGCAATCAAAACCATCATCAAGAAGTTCATACCGAATTGGACGAACCCATTCTGGACGGAAAGAGCGTTCTCTGCTGTACTGCAACTGGCAAGGGAAAATCAGCAGCATTCTTGGTCCCAATTCTTGTGCTCTTGGTTGGCTCTTGGAGTATAACAAACACCCGGAGGCGTATGAAATTCAAACATCGATCATGGTTCAACGAAATGCTGCATGAGAGCTTGCTCTAGCCAAGCAACACAAGAAATGGCAGGCCACAAGAACTATTAACGACAGCGACACTGGCACCCCAATCTTATCTGACCTGGTTCCTGAGCCCTCTGAAGAAAATGGTCCATGGTACCGCACCCACTGAAATGCACTTGTAGAAGGATCATCTGGGGGTGGTAGTAGAAAAGAAAATGAAGGCCTGAGGAGATCAAAAAGAAACTAATAAATTTGGATGACAGCTTCCACACGTCGCTTTGGGGAGGTTTGATCAATCGAGGTTGGCTCGAAGATCCACCAAGGGAGCCAGAAGTGTTGAATGGGGAGCCAAGAACTAGAGGTGTAGTATGCGAAGACCCATGTTGGTCGTTTCAAGATGTTGGAAGAAGACAGTTCAATGGAGATGGCAGGAATGGTGTGGAGTTGCTGGTATTTTGGCGATTGGTTTCAATTTCTTGAAGGTTCTGACAGTTTGAATGTTGCTATCCATTGAGTTTGAGGTAGTAATGAAATATGAATGAAATTTGTGATGGTAGAGAATGTTAAAAAGGTTTAAACACATCAAGAGTTCTGAGGGTGCTCCTCTAAATTGACGCGATGTGGTTTCAAAGTCTGCACTTTACATAAGCATTTTCTGACATGGTTTGGAGGGTGTGGTTAACACAGGACTACATATTTCTGATCTTTGACAATCTTTGGCAATCTTTGACAATCTTTGACAATCTTTGACAATCTCTGGCAATCTTTGACAATCACCAACTTTAATTCATAGGAATTATGTAGGAAGAAAAAAAAAGTGGGTTTTGTCCACAGACGGCCTTCATATTTTGGTGATGTTTGTGAGCATGTCCATTTTTGGATTTGGCCAGGCTCCTAAAAGCAGCCACTCGTATCGCTCAATGAGCCTCTACATACTATTAGCAGTATGACAAATCTTATGATGTGATCATTGATGGGAGTGAACAAATAAACAAAACTAAGGGCTTGAGCTCGCAATAGAGCGGCTGCCGGAAAGGTTGTGCAGGCTGCTCGGAGATCATTGATTAACCCTAACGTTGGGTCCCAAATCTGCACCATGTGATCACGTCACATTTTGGTCACCAACACTGTTTTGGTTTGGAACAGCGTCGAGAATAGCATTCAGGTCCTCCAAAATTGACAGTGTGATGGTATGGCCTTCAAAAATGTTTGTCGATTGAAGTCCATAAAGAAATTGGTGGGCCATAACCTCTGAATGCTCAAAGGTATTCAAAGGATTTGTCACACAGGCCCAGAAAGGCCTTGAGTTGGGACCCAACGTTAGGGTTAATCAATGATCTCTGAGCAGCCCATGCAACCTTTCCGGCAGCCGCTCTATCGCAAGCTCGAGCCCTTAGTTTTGTTTATTTGTTCACTCCCATCAATGATCACATCATAAGATTTGTCATACCGCTAATAGTATGCATCGAGCAATACAAGTGGCTGCTTTTAGGAGCCTGGGATTTGGCAAATTCCCTGTTTCCCACCAAACTTATGTAAGATTTTGACATCGTTCGAAGTTCAAACCACTTTAACAACCTCAACGCCCGTTGCAATGCACAATCTTCCTGATGACTTACCCAAGGTAGTGAGGCATCTTTTGCTAGAGTTTATCATCTCACTACTATCCACAGATTGACTTTGACCCTTCGGAAGTAGAGTTCGATGTCAAGGAGAGGCTTCTGTTCTGGAATGCCATGTGTCCTTGGCTCAGCCAGCATGGCTACCACCTCAACATACACTTTGAGATAGAAGACCGATGTATCTACTCATACCCCCAGAGGGAACTCAAGGGTGCGGAGGAGTTGCCCTATGCTTATCTAGGAGGCGATATGCCAGGGGAGGATCCTGACTTTGCTTCCTGGTTGCCACAAGTTGAGCTTTACTCATATGTGATATCAGAGTTTGACTTTTTTCCAAATACCAGGAATGCATTCATTTCGCTCAGGATGCACAAGGTCACCACGTCGCAATTAAGTTGCTCAAGGACGAATCTGAAGAGCACAAAATCAACCATTTCCTGAGCCAGCGGGATTATTCCACGTACCCAGGCGTGATTCCAGTCCTTGCTTTGCTGCCTTATGACAGCCACTGGTTCTTGGTTATGCCAAGGTCAGATTTGCCCATGTTGCAAACAATTTTTTCCAGCACTGATAAGAAAGCACTAGATGGGGACTCCCCCTTTCATCTTGGTTCTCCACCATGGCTGAGATCTTGACTTTCATGAAAAGTTATTTGGAGGTGATCTATTCATCTAGACCCGTTTGAAAGCTATTGACAACTACAAGGGACTTGCCTTCTTGCACAAACACCGAATCTTTCATCGAGTACATATTGTCATTGAATGACTTTCCTCTACTAGTTTACAATTGACCCTATAGGACCTCACCTGGTCGAACATGTTGGTTAGCCATCTTCCGAATGGTTTCATGCCAGAGGTCGAGAAGAATCTTGTTCGAAAACAACTTCGATTCGAGGGTTGTTTGACATATGTGATCTTTGACTTTGATCTCTCGCTGATGCTGCCCAGCGGGAAGCCACTTTCTGAATACCCCTTACCCATTGATGTATCCTTTTCAGGTGCCTTGAACAAGCCATGGGGTGTGGCAGAGGCACAACTGGACTTCAATCCCTTTGCGTACGATGTAGGCTGCCTAGGTATTCGCTTCTGCCAAATATTCCAGGTACTAGATCAGGCTTGTGTTGAGCTGTTGAGCGCTGCAGCGTGATCATGATCAAACATTATGTAACCCACTACTATAAGTACTGTACAGGGGCATACTACTTTCCTCAGTCGTTCTACCACTCGGCTGAGGTGAGTATTGTGCCCCGCCATTCTTACACGATTAGTACTTACCCCCCATATCTCTCATAGGATATTATAGGTACAGTACTAATGCTAGTCGTTCTACCACTCAGCTGAGGATATTATAGTCTACTTTCAACAGGTTATGGGCCTTATTGACCTATAGATATCCCGCCACATTTACGACCAACCTCACTTCTTTGAATTACAATGACTGTGGGAGATCCTAGCTCTGGTGACCCTACTTCCACCTCGCCTAGGCTGATTTCTTTGTCACCACTTCCCCTCACCCCCATTCCTAGCGATATCTCTCACCCTTCCGTTCCACTCCAGAGCGTGAAGGAATCTAGCTGGGGGGATGCTCCTCTTTTAGACAAGAACTTGAATAACTATGCAACTTGGAGTCAACATGTTGTGCGCATATTGCGCCTTTCTTCTGGTCTCGACCTATACCTTGATGGCTCGCTTCCTGTTCCCAACCCCCAACTCGAACCATGCGCTCATCGCCATTGGAGAATCAACAATGCCGCAATCCAGGCATTCCTTGTCATGAAATGTGCCCCATCTGAACATTCTTTCCTTGAGAAATGCGATACAGCGGAGGAGATTTGGAAAATTCTTCGACAACGCCATATCCATCAAGGTCCCATGTCGTAAGTTACTCTTATTCAAGAAGCGCTCTCTGTGCGATACTCTTCATCGGTTCTCTGTTCTGACACTACTATGATTTTACGCGACCTCAATCGGCGTATCTGGGATATGGGCACTCCCACTCCTGAAGGCTTCCTTTGCATCTTAATGCTTCTTGCCCTGTCTTCTGATGATTCTTTGACTGGCATTCATGACACTATTGTCTCTGGCCTTTCATCTTCGAGCACTGATCGCGCATATACTTCGGCGGATATCATTGCTCGACTTGACTATGAACAACAAGCTCGTTCCATGTCTATGGCCAAGTCTGTTCTTGTCCCTACCGAGGCTCATGTTGCCCGCGGTTCTTCGTCATCTGATTTAAAACAGACTATATGCTCCAACTGCAAGAAACCTCACCATACATCTGAATTTTGCATTCAACCTGGTGGAGGCATGGCTGGCAAAATGATCGCGGAGGCACAGCAAGCACGCGATGCTAAACGAGGCAAGAAATCCAGGGAGAAATCTAAGGAATCACCGAAAGGTCCTGCTGGCAGCATTATTCAATCCGGCAACCAGGCCTTCATCGTTGATGCAGACGGCAAAGCTCATGAGATCATCAGCTCTGCCTCTTCTACCACCACTTCGTCTTCTGGCGATTCTGCTCACTTCCTTGTCACCAATAACCTGGACTCTATCGATCCCCTTGTCATTGAATCCATGTGCACTGCCGATATTGATGAATATGCCCATATCACCGAACATGCGTGGCTTGCTACTCAGGACTCTCTTTACGCTTCTGTTGACTGGCGCGAGAGGAGGAGAAATTTAGACGAAATGGATCTCGCAGCCATCACAGCAGCACCACTTCCAACCTCGACTCGCCTATCTGATATCTCCTTGGAATCGTCACCTTTTCTCCTTGATAGCGCGTGTACCACGCATATATCCCCTGAATGCTCCGATTTCGCCACTCTGAATCCTATTGCCGATAGAACTGTGACCGGCATTGGAGGCTCATCCATTAAAGCTCTCGGCATAGGCACCATCAAGCTTGTTGTTGCTAAAGGATCGTCCATATTACTTGAAAATGTTCTTTTCATTCCGACATCCACTGTCAGACTCATCTCCATCGCTTGCATTACAGAATCACTCAGATGTACTGTAACTTTCGACACGTCTACTGTCAACCTCCGGAATCGTTCTGGCTCATTATTCACCACTGGCACATGCCTTGCCAATCAAAAACTCTATCAACTTGATTGTACTCATCTGTCGACTGAACACGCATTCCACACTGCCAACCTCGATACCTGGCATCGTCGCTTGGGTCATGCATCAAATCAGTGCATACTGGACCTTGCTACCAAGCAATTAGCTGAAGGTATGCGCATAGATCTCTCTCAAACACCTCCAAAATGTGACAGTTGCATACGCGGCAAACAGGGTCGAACCCCAGTACCAAAAATGCATCAGGGAGAGAGATCAAATCGCAGGTTGGGGATCATTTATGTGGATTTGACGGGACCTGAGGCAGTGAAGTCTGCAACCGGTAACCTCTACGTTATGAACATTGTCGACGACAACTCTAGTCATCCTTGGACTTTCTGTCTTAAATTAAAATCCGACGCATTACCTACTCTCCAAACTTGGGCTTGTCGAGCTGAGGCTGAGAGTGGTGAGAAAATCGGTATCATTCATATTGACGGTGGGGAATTAGATTCAGATGCAATGGCACTCTGGTGCGATGCTAACGGCTACACCCTTCAAACTACCACACCATACACATCCGCCCATAACGGATGCGCACCTCACAATAATGAACAGAATGCGCACTATGTGTGCTTCAACACCTCAAGTTCCCCCTAATCGTTGGGATGAATTTGCTATGACAGTGGGCTATCTATCAGCTCGTACGCCTACTCATACACTTGGGAAGACACCATATGAAGTATGGCATGGTAGAAAGCCGGACATTTCTCATCTCCATGAAATTGGATCGCGTGCATTCACCCTCATTCTCAAAAACAATCCAAAAATCTACAAGTGTTCCTTTGAATGCATCCTCATTGGTTACTTGCCCAACTCTAGGGCATACTGACTTTACCATCACACCACACATCGACTATTTGAATCGTTCCATGTCAAGTTCATTGAACGGAAGGACGATACTCCTCACCCTCTTTACCCTGGTCGTGTTATTGATCTTCCATCTACAGATACCCCTGGTAACCCTGATGTTGTTCTACAACCTACCCCATTGGTTTCCTCTTCTTCAGCTGTGCCCGCTTCTTCCTCTGTATCTTCTTCTTCATCTTCTTCTACGCCCAAGCACACCATTATTTCAGATGAGGAGGAGCTCATCAACGATGCTCCAGGTCAAGTCTGGACTGTACCTGACAATGATGATGAGGTACCAGTTCCCATACATGATGACCCTACTGATGTTGTTCCTGTAGGTGACCTTGGCAATGTGCCTCGCCATTCTGCCCAGATGCCGATTCCTACAGCTAAGACAGCAGAGCATCTAGGCATCAAGCATTTGCCCTGTGTCGCGCAAGCCGTCACTGAGTCTCGTGAAGCTGGTCGCCGCCTCAAGGAGCAACGTGCGCAAGCTAAGTTTGAACGACGTCAACAGGCTCTGGATCTACGAGCCTCACTGACTAACCTTGAACCGCCCCCCACATCCCATCTGACTGTCCCTCCCATTATTCCAGCTGATGCTGTCCCTGACGGCTCACTACCACAGGTACCTCCTTTAGATCCAGAAGCTGACTTCGTTGCTTTCTGCGAAGCATACGCTTCTGAACTGGCTTCCCCCTTGATCAACCCTTGCAATCCTGATGAGCCCACTTTCCGCCAGGCCATGAAATCCCCAGATGCCGACAAATGGACTATTGGTATTCAAGATGAACTCAAGAGCCTTAAAGATATAGGTGTCTATAAACTCGTTCCTCGTTCTGACATTCCCGCAGGTCGTAAGATCCTCCATGGCAAATGGGTCCTCATTCTCAAGCGAGACAAACATGGTGATCCCGTATGGCACAAGGCACGATATGTTGTACTAGGCTATGAGCAAATTTTCAGTCAGGACTACGTCGACACGACTTCTCTGACTGCTCATATGGAATCTGTTCGCCTCCTTCTCAACATTGCGGCTGCCAAGGACTGGGATCTTCAGCAGATCGATGTCAAAACCGCCTTCCTTTATGGTCTTTTACCTCCCGACGAAGCGCAGTACTTAGAACAACCTGAAGGTTTTGCTGAACCTGGCAAGGAAGACTGGGTATGGTGTCTACAGTGCGGACTCTATGGTATGAAGCAGAGCGGACGTATCTGGAACAGTACCATGCATAAAGCTATGTTAAATTGGGTCTTTAAACGACTTCACGCTGACCCTTGCGTCTATTACAGAGTCACTGCCCTTGGAACTGTCCTTTCCGCTGTTCACATTGATGACTTCCTTATTGTTTCTAGTGCACCTGAGGCATCACATGCATTTAAGGAGGAGCTCAAGTCGCTTTGGACAATCTCTGATCTCGGTGAAGCGTCTTTTTGCATTGGGATTGCCATCTCCCACAATCGCGCTGACAGGACTATTTCTATTTCTCAAACTGCTTTAATTGACCATATCGTCCAGCAGTTTGGCCAGACCGAGGCAGACCCCATCTCCACACCCATGGATCCTGCCGTTGCGAAGAGCCTCACTCGGCCTTCTCCATCTGATCCTCCCTTGTCTGCTACTGACTCTTACGACTTAAGCCGCATTCCTTATCGTTCCCTTGTTGGCTCCCTCATGTATTTGGCTGTTGGCACTCGCCCTGACATTTCGTTTGCTGTCGCCCACCTTTGCCAGTTTCTTGATTGCTACCGCTGTGCGCATTGGAATGCTGCTATCCGCGTTGTTCATTACCTTAAGGGTACTCGACTTCTTGCTTTAACGCTTGGTGGTGACCCCAATCTCAGGCTTGTTGGCTTTTCTGATTCGTCTTACGCCGATTGTCCTGATACTGCCTGCTCCACCAGTTTTTACTTGGTCTTCTCATCGTCAGAAAACAGTCACTAACTCATCTTGTGAAGCAGAATATATTGCGCTTAGCGAAGCCAGTCGTGAAGCGATTTGGTTACAGCAATTCCTCCATGAAGTCCACTTTTTAAAGCCTACTCTGACTGTCATCCTCTGCGACAACAATGGTGCCAAGTCCTTGTCTTCCGACCCTACCCACCATTCATGTAGCAAACACATTGACATCCGCCACCATTTCATTCGCAAGCGCGTTGAAGACGGCTCCCTTACGGTGTGGCGTGTTCCCGGCCATGACAATGTCGCCGACATCTTTACGAAGGCCTTACCTCGTCCCGATTTCATGTGTCTACGTCCCTTCCTAGGTCTCCAGTGATGCTTGTGCGAGGAGGAGTCTGTCTGGTTGGCGTCTCGATTTCAATCTCCTTATTTTAGGTAGATTTCATTTCGACCATGCCAGCCGGTAGCTTTTTCCCAATGGGTTTTGATGCACCCGGCGCTCGGATTCTACACATACATTTCTATCTATCATCCTATCCTCTCCCCCTTTCATCTCTCGTTTTATTTTTATTTTTTTCCTTTTTCCTCCCAATCTACGCTTTGAGGAGGAGTGTTGAGCTGTTGAGCGCTGCAGCGTGATCGTGATCAAACATTATGTAACCCACTACTATAAGTACTGTACAGGGGCATACTACTTTCCTCAGTCATTCTACCACTCGGCTGAGGTGAGTATTGTGCCCCGCCATTCTTACACAATTAGTACTTACCCCCCATATCTCTCATAGGATATTATAGGTACAGTACTAATGCTAGTCGTTCTACCACTCGGCTGAGGATATTATAGTCTACTTTCAACAGCTTGGGTCCTTGAACATTAGAAATACTAATGTCTCTTTACAGTATCATACTCCCCTGATACCCATGTTAGCGCCCTTCTTTGATGGTATGGTCACTCCAGATATTGAGGCGCGTTTTACTGCTGGGGAGGCCCTCACTTTCCTCGAAAACTTCTGTTCCCATCTTGGTGCCGAGATGCTGGCCCAACGACCTATCCAACGTCCCAATGCGAATCTTGTACCTTTTGGTGACTGGGACTGTTGGGCTGGCTTGCCAGACGATTTCGTATGTCAGTGGTCTGCATACCGCATCCCACCCCCATCATATCACCTTCATCTTCTGTGTATGGTATGTAGATATGTATATGGGTGGCATGCGGTCACCTTCTTCAGAAAGTTGGCTAGGCGAATCAGGACGATTGTTACACCCATGCTATAACCCCCTGTATCAACCATGAATGTGATATATGCAATGTTTGGAATTCTGTCCCATTACATTGGATGGCAATGGAGCCCTACCTTAGCAATGTTCATTCCTTAATCTCAAGTCTCTTTCGCTCCAGCTACAATCTTTGGCCATCTGGGACAAAACCTGCATGGCTTCAGAAAAGTGGACATGCAGGAAGCTTAACCTAGCAAGAACAGGCTTGAAGTGAAGCAGCCATACACTGCCTAGGTAATGTTCAGCTCAATTACGTCCAAGCAAAAAGGGGGCATGTTCTCAAATTCCTAGAATACTTGCCTTGGCGTATAAAAGCCATCTCCCGTCATCGCTATCATCAACTGCTCTCCTTAGGTACCTGTAGCCTGTCACCAACTGGGGCCTCTCCTTGTCGCTAATACATAAAATATGCAAGCTAACCTCTTCGCTCGCCCTCTTCCTTGCAGCTGCCAGTCTCGCAATGGCAGCGCTGTCCCCCGCAGAGCCTACAGTTCCTAGCTCCCTCGTCCAAGTCACCAAAACCGACATTCCCAATGAAGCCCTTATCAGGGTGGCCCGTCTTGACCAATGCCAACGACGGTGATTATCATTCCGCAACTTTCGAACCTGACTCTTTGGAGGCGTGCGCTGAGAACAGATTTTGCGGCCCGGGTCATATTTGTTGTGAAGGAATTTGTACAGTGTTCATTTTTGCTGAATACTTTGATGTTGTCTTTTTTGGCTTAAGGGCGTTCGTAGAGAGCTATGATTTGTTTGGCATGGGTTTGAATTTTTGGAAGTGACCCAGAAAGATTGACACAAGTTAACTATCCTGTTTTGGATTTTGACCGGCGGACATGGGTCAGTACATGGATCATGGATGGCCTCGAGTACATCTGGGGGGCATAAGAGACTTTCCTCTGTGGATTAGGAAGTCGGTAATCTAGGAAGAGAAGAAGACACTATAACGGGAACAGACTTGAAATGGATGTCAAAGGTGAATCAACCACACATCTGGGCAATGCTGATTCAGAGGCCTCTCCGCACTCAATTAACTTCCCTCCGTGCTTCTCCAATTCCCCAGGGTTTCCAAGAGTAGTTCCTTGAGGTATAAAGGTCATGGGCATCGCTCTCTAAGCATCAACTGTCTGCTTTTGCAAAATCACCAAAGTCGTCGTTGCCAGGATTGTCTGCTATGAGGAAGGTATGTAGGAGGGGAAGGAAAGGCACCTATAAAGTCCCCCATTTCCTCTGGCAGATGAGGTGCCAATGAATCTGCTTTTGAAAAATCGCCAAAGTCGTCATTGCCAGGATTGTCTGCTACGACGATGGTAGGAGGCGCAGCTGCGCGGGATTGGGCATTCCGTTCTGAGAGTTGTCGTTTGAGGTGGTCGAGGACTGCGTGGAGTGCGTGGAGTGCGTATGTTTCGATGCCTAGGGCATTGTAGCATTCTTGCCAGATGATGTTGGATTGAGCGAGTGCGGCGGTGGTGTGGGAGCACCGGGAGTAGGATGAAAAAAGTCTGGGATGGGGAGGTATCGCAATATGACAAGGTGCAATTCTGAAGGGAGACGACCAACGAGTGGAGGTGGAAGTGAGAGTGTCTTATTATTATGACTACTGTACAGTTTCACGGGCTCGAGAGTAGCAAACTTGTCCATGGAGAGACGCAATGCCTCCAAAATTCCCAGTCTCATGACTAAGCATACAGCCACATAATTCTTGTCCACTGTCATTCCAAACGGCATTTTCACTCCACTCTGTCATTATATGAGTGGTAAAGACAAACGGAGATGAGAGGTGAGGAATCAACAAACGTTGGGAGAGACTCAGTTTTGGCAGCCTGGTAAATCCTTTGATATCGATGAACCCACTAATACGACCAACACTTCCCATCACGCATCATGGAATGTTGTCTCCCCATTGAGGACAGCCAATCTGTAGATGAAAACAACAATTCATCCCATTCTATAGATACATATTTTAACCGTAGTCGTATGTAGCTGCCATACACAATATACTAGTTTGCTTGCATGCAAGAAAAGACCTGATGGCCCATAGAAAGTTTGTTTGTTCAAGTTTGCCTAATTGCAAGAAAAGAGCCCCATGGCCCATAGAAAGTTTGTTTGTTTGAGTTTGCCTAATTGCTCGAGTTTAAAAATATTTTTACTATAGTCTAATAGGGGCGCACAGGTGCCTGGGGATGAAACATTCTCCTCTCCCCGAGAAACTCCTAGTCTCGGAGACTAGCAATTCCAGTGCGGGCGAGCCGTATACTTGAGACTCCTTCATCTTACCTCCACTCGAGCTTGCTATCGGTTAGCTCTCATTTGCGCATTTACCTTTCAACCTATGGCTGCATCAGATTTTTTCAAAATCTTCAATCACTACACTTTCCATGTCTATGAGCAATGAAGCTGTTATCACTCCTAATTCTGTTTCTGCTGCTGAGACAAATTCCACTCTGCAATCTAATGCTCAAGTCAGAGAACAAGGCTCAGGAACAGTCAATTCAGAACAACGTCAACAACTGATTCATGACAATGAGAGGTCTGCTACAGGAGATGAAGAGTGTTCCGCTGGTACATCTGGGAATTTCCCGATTGCCAATGCTGCTCTTGTGTCTTGTAATGCTATCCTCGAAGACTATTGTTCATCTCGGATCTCTAAAGGGATTGCACTGTGCAGAATTTACACAACTTTATTGGAAGCAGTCCCTGATGATGAGTCAGCTCCAGCAACTGTTGAAGAAGCATTCAGTCGTTTTCTCACCATTATTGAAAATCATCAAGGACACCTTGCAGAAGCGGAACACCGTGGACATCGTCAACGTTCAGAAAGTCCTCAACCTATTCCAGAAGGGAATCCTGACAAGGAAGAGCTTGAAGACATCCCACCTCCTAAACGAGCAAAACCCAATGACTCGAAATTCCGCTGGACAATTTCTGACTTCATTCATGGCGCTACACTCTCTCCATCACTCTCTAAATCCCTTGAGTTACTCAAACTCTATGCTATCGATCCAAAAGGAACTAAACGATCTCTCATCAATTTGCCCAGCTGTCCTGAATTTCCAGATTCAGAATGGACGAATGTTCTTGCAGGATGTGCTATTAACCTTGATGTGGTTCTCACTGGATATTACTCAACATCCAATAACGACGAACAAGTTGAGGAAATTGGAGACTTTGAAATTCGCTTCGGAACAGTCAATCCAACAAAATTTGTATCTACTGCAGGAGAGTGGAGCATTATGTGGAATCGGTCATCACAAGCTACATGCACAGCTTTCCCACACAGAGCCGGAGAGCTTGCACAATATGCTGAGTACATCATTGGGCTATTTGCTGCAACAGATGTACATTTTCATGATCATGTTATCCTTTTTGACAAGGCTGTTCGCCGATGCGTTGGCGCTCGTCGAGACTTGGAGCTCACTGACTTCAACAAATTCTTCGACCTTAGATCGACCCACATGGATTCGATTGGTGCTGCTGTCATCCAACGTGCAT
>Ga0307507_10006659_pt1 | contig 17496 bp, 15 predicted proteins | sample 7_EM_MG_FD_207223 | JGI IMG/M metagenome (GOLD analysis project Ga0307507, IMG submission 207223) | Populus trichocarpa ectomycorrhiza microbial communities from riparian zone in the Pacific Northwest, United States - 7_EM | ecosystem: Host-associated > Plants > Roots > Unclassified | place...
TTATTAATATATTTATTATTAATAAATTTATTGAGAGATCATAAATTACCGACATGCGCGGTGTCACTAAGGATCCAGGGCACCGACCAATCAGAAAGCATTGGTTAATGTTTGTGTATATTTATTTGTTTTTTAAAAAAAAATGGTTTGATCGGAGGTTGATTGAGTTAAAATTTATCTTCGTAAAATTTAAGTTTGTTTTTGTTTTCATTTTGACTTGTTTAGGAAAGCTGAATAGTTAAAGGAGGTAATGATTACCTTCCAAGTTGATGGTTATGGAGTCTAACCTTTACATCAAGTAGAACACTACCTTCCTTGGGATTAATTTATGAATAAAAAGGAAACCCTAACGCCGGCCATTAATTCCATTCAAATTCTTAAACTACTCTTCTTGCAGCACTTGGTACATGCGATCTCTCTTATATTGATTTAAAATCTCTTAATGATAATGAAAATATTTGGAAATGGTTGAAATTGTATTTTTTTTTATATGTTAATATTAAAAATAATTTTTTAAAAAAATAAAAATATTTTAATATATTTTTAAATAAAAAACACTTTAAATTATAACCGCTACTATATTTTTAAATACCCCGATATCATAAGAAAATTAAACCCATCTCACGAGTTGAGCTGGAAGGACCAAAATCATGCACTCCATTGCCAAATGGCGCAATGTTCATGTTTATAATTGTATATTAATTTCGGTGCTTAAACACCCAATCAAGTTTCTGGATCAAAGGTACGGAGGAGGAGGAAGCATTTATTCCTCTCTTGAACAAAGGATGGAGGAGAGAGCAGACACGTTAGAAAGCAATACAAAAGTTGTCTTTATCGATAGATTATATTAGGTATAATTTGATATAGTTGCCTTAACCATTTTTGCTTTCTCCATGTATATAAACCTGGGGAGATCCAAGGCAAAGACAGCGCAGCAATCGGTAATCTCACCTATCTATATCTTTGTCGTGTTTTTAATAAAACCCTCTTTTGTACATATTCGAGTTCCTCGGTTTGAGGGGAGAGGAGGGCTTGCTAGAATAATGCAGGTAATCATCTCTTAATGCTTGCTTTTCTGAGAATGTCACACGAATTGCTTAAGTACTCGAAACCACCCCCACTCAGTCCTAGATTCGTTTGTCTTTTGTGCCTATGTGAGATGAATTTGTGTCCTAATCTTAGCTTAGGAACTGCTACAAGACGAATTAAATGGCCAATTAATGTGGAAACCACGTCCTAGATTTGTTTTTGTCTTTATGGCAATTCCTTTTTCCTTACTTTTGGGAAGGGGAAGGTGCATTTTTGTCTCTTATGAGACAATGGTAATTCATAAGATAGAGGAAAAAAAAGAAAAAAGAAAAAAACCATGCAAGCCTGAGCTCACGGTGAGGCAAGCTTGTTTCAGAATTGCTCTCTTCTACTACTGAGCTCATTACGATTTATTCTCTGCACGCAAGTAGCCTCTTCACATCTTCTTAATCCTTCAATTCCAGCTAGAAGCCATGCTTAACTTCAAGTTATTTTATATTATTACGTACGAGATTTCTAAAGTAAGAAAGCTCATAGTAACTGAATCATGAGTGAATATATAATTGCTGATATTCATGAATGCATGTGAAGTGATATATATAGGAGGGCACCCTTTCGATAATTTGAAAGGCTAAACACAAGGGAAGACCTTGCTAGCTCTTCTGGGGTGTTTCACTGTCACAAGTGATCGAGCCCTTATCTCTCTCTTAGCGTTGAGTTCTCGTCGCTAGCTGCATGAGAGATAAGAGTGAGGAAGAGAGTTGACCCAAATAGTGTTTTTGATATGGTTGATGGGTTATTTGAGATTCTAGGTCATTGGCACACGCCCAGTTGTACTTGTCTTGTGATCTCTATGGGCCTTCTTGTTCCTGTTCTTCCCTTCTTTTTGTTGATTCGCAATCAAGAAACTAGGATCATATATACCCACAACATATGTACAGTGCCAACACACTACATGTGTTAGATGCAGGACGTTGTTGATAGTATCTACAGTCAAAACGAATCTTGTAGGCTTGTTGCACCATGAAACTCGTATCTTGGAGCATTACCCTATCAAAGATAGGGTTTTACATTCAGTTTTGCATGGATGGCATGTTTCGATGTTAAGAAAACAAAGGAAAAAACCTCTTAAAACCAAAAACAACTAGGATCCACCCGCTTAGCCCCACTCGGGTTGGGTTAGTTTTTAATATGATTAGAAAATAAACATCATCAAACAAAGTTGATCAGGCCAAACCCAAGTGAGACCCAATCATCTTTGAGAATTTTTTTTTAATTTTTTATTCAAAATAAAAATTGTTTAAAGTTTTTTTAAATAAATCTGGATTAACTTCTGATTTATAACTTAACCCTATAAATCTACGATGTTGTATCTTAAATCCAATAACTAATATATATGAAAAGTTACGTGGGATGAGTTTGGTTTAAGTTATTTCTTTTTATTTTTATTTTTAGACTAACAAAAGTTAATTTCATCAAACTCAAATGAGACCAGTCGAATTATCTTTAAGAATTCTTTTTAGTTTTTTATTCAAAACAACAATATGTTAAAGTGCTTTTTTAGATAGATTTAGACTAACTTTCAATTCGTAAATTAACCCTATCAATTTTAACCCAAACCTTAAACCCAATAACAGAATATATATATATATATATATATATATATATATAAAAAGTTATTTCTTCCTATTTTTAGACTAATAAAAGTTTGATAAAGGTGGGGCTACAAAATGAAGTAAAGAAGACAGTTCATTGAACGGTTTAAGAGGCTACAGTACAGAATACCACTATATATACCCCATTTCCCAAGCTCAACTTCATTCATATCACTAGTTGCCTTCCCCCTTCCTATCTTCCATGCATGAAGTCCTGAGACCTAACATATAGCATTCCAAAAACCTTTCTTTCCATAGCCAAGAAGAAGTTTAGGTTTGGGTGGTGGCTAAAAGTTTGTTCTTCATCCGTTTGTGCATACTTTGCTAAACCATTTTAAGCTCTCGTTTTATTTCATAACGAGCCTCATTCCAACTTTACTCACTGAAAATCTCCTCTGTTTTTGCCCTTCTTCAATACAAGATGGGTGAGAATGCTGCCTCAAAGAACTGCCACAACAACCACCACCTCCACAACCATCACCAGGTCTTTGACATCTCCATTGATGTGCTTCCTCAAAATGGTTCCAAATGCTTTGATGATGATGGCCGCCTTAAGAGAACTGGTACTCTTCCCCATCCTTCCCCTGTTTCTGCTCCTTTTCTGCCCTGTCTTTGCTTTTTTTCTGAAAGAAAATTTAGTTACAACTTAGAAGTATAAAATATCTCATATTCTTGCTGGTTGGTTTGTGCCTTCAGGTACTCTATGGACTGCTAGTGCCCACATAATAACAGCGGTGATAGGATCAGGAGTTCTTTCCTTGGCATGGGCAGTAGCTCAACTAGGATGGGTTGCTGGTCCTGCTGTCATGTTCTTGTTCTCACTTGTTACTTACTATACCTCATCTCTACTCACTGACTGTTACCGGACCGGCGATCCCGATACAGGAAAAAGAAACTATACATACATGGACGCTGTTGAATCCATTCTAGGTATCATATAGACAATTTTCTTCACAAAATACAAAATATTGTAACCCTACTAATACACCATTTTGAAATGTTTCCTTCCTTCTCTATTTCACTAATGCTAATTCTCTTGTCTTCAATGTTTCTCAGGTGGAGTAAAGGTCAAGTTGTGTGGCTTTATTCAGTACCTGGGCCTATTTGGTATTGCCATTGGCTACACCATTGCATCATCCATAAGCATGATGTAAGCTGGTCTTAGTACAGAAATTTCTTTTGCTTCTTCTTCTTTTTTGTTCTTGAAAGCCTTGATTAATAAGCTTGGTTCATGGTTATTGACAGGGCAATTAAAAGGTCAAATTGTTTCCATCAAAGTGGTGGACAGAACCCATGTCACCTTTCGAGCAACCCATATATGATCATGTTTGGTATAACAGAAATTCTGCTCTCTCAGATCCCAGACTTTGATCAGCTATGGTGGCTCTCTATCGTTGCCGCGGTCATGTCTTTTACTTACTCTAGCATTGGTCTTGGCCTGGGCATTGGCAAAGTTGCAGGTATTTATATATTTGCTTTAACTATTCTAGTTAAATCCAACTTTTATACGATATTGAGGGACTAACTCCCACAACGAGTCTCCTGTGACTAATCGAACTCTAAGCTCATCTATTTAATTTCACTGGTATGCAGTTAATGGGACTTTTAAGGGTAGTCTAACTGGGATAAGCATTGGAACCGTAACCGAAACAGAGAAGATATGGAGGAGTTTCCAAGCACTTGGTGCCATAGCCTTCGCGTATTCATATTCTGTCATTCTTATAGAAATTCAAGTATGTACGATCACTTAATATCAAACCTTATTTTCTCTTGGTCAATATGGACAAGCTCTGAGTAACTCGGCACTTTTTTGTTTATTTTTGTAACAGGACACAGTTAAATCTCCACCAGCAGAATCGAAGACAATGAAGAAAGCTGCCAGGATAAGCATTGTAGTGACAACAACTTTCTATATGCTTTGTGGCTGCATGGGATATGCAGCATTTGGAGACCTAGCACCTGGAAATCTCCTCACTGGCTTTGGTTTCTATAACCCATATTGGCTTATTGATATTGCTAACGCCGCCATAGTAATCCACCTAGTAGGAGCATATCAAGTGTTTTGCCAGCCTCTCTTTGCTTTCATTGAGAAATGGGCAAACCAAAAATGGCCTGAAAGTTACTTCATCACCAAGGAATTCAACATCGCAGTCCCAGGCCTTGGGCTATATAAGCTGAATCTCTTTAGATTGGTTTGGAGAACAATATTTGTGATCATAACCACTGTTATATCAATGCTGCTCCCATTCTTTAATGATGTTGTGGGAATTCTTGGGGCACTTGGTTTCTGGCCTTTGACAGTCTATTTTCCAGTGGAGATGTACATCGTACAAAGGAAAATACCAAAATGGAGCACAAGATGGATTTGTCTCCAAATGCTGAGCATGGCTTGCCTAGTGATTTCACTTGTGGCTGTTGCAGGCTCACTTGCTGGTGTTGTGCTTGACCTTAAGGCTTACAAGCCATTCAAGACAAGCTATTGAACTGGTAGCTGTATGAGTTGTTGAGTAACCATGGGAAGCTGAAAGCTAAGAATTGTACTTGAACTTGATTGTTCTTGAAAGAAAAGTCGGAAAATTAGCACGTAGGTGGTGTTTGTTTAGGTCATCATTTGTAATTTTATTTATGTTGATTTCACTTTAATCAGTGCTCGTTCCTCCAAGTGTCTAAGGACTTTGTAATTATGCATAAGGAATCCGAAATGGTTTTCATGTATTCGACTTTGTCAATTCTAAACCCTCCAATCTATACATTATCAATTCAATATCACATGTAAATTTCATAATCCTCGAAGGCCTAGCATGATCACTAGCAGGCATAAAATAAACTAAGTATTTCACGACAGAAAAAAAAAAATAGAAACACAAGGAACAAAAACATGTTGGTTAAAGGGACAAATACAAAGACATAAAATAAACCAGAATAGTTTTGGTGTGGATTTATATCCTTTCAAAACAAGATCTGCCGAGAACATGCCTCATTTATTTTCGTTGTTTCCATCTTTTTTTGTTTTAAGACAACAATCAAACGAATAACTAAGTATTTAATTAGTATTAAATTATTTAAATTTGTAATTTTTGACAAGATATATCAAATTTGAGAATCCTTTAAGTTTACAGGAGTAAATTTGAAACAAATTATCAGATTTAAGTTGTAGTTTTCTATAAATAAAAAATTATTTTCTAGTTTTAATGATCATGATACCTTGGTGTCAACTGATATGCCCTGTCAAGGCTAAGTCTGCTCTTGCTAGTTTTGACAGATTAAGAACTCAACTGGATGTTCTTACTACTAATTGTACTTTTGCATTTATTTAGATTACTACTAAACTCTTTTGAACAACAAAGGATTTCCCAGGAAAGTAAAACTAGTTTTGACTTGTTTTTCAATTTGCCATGCATGTGCTTTTCCTAGGAAAAGAGAAGGCCAGACAGAATCAGAAGATGCTGCTTGATATACAGAATTTTTTGTTCTGTGTTTTTCAGACAATAGCATCAGAGATTCAGATTGTTCTTGAAACTACAAAAAGAAAGGCATTTTGGATGGTATCAAAGAAAAGAAAACGTAATAATTGTAACTGATAAACAGCACCACCACCACCACCGAAAGTGCCTCTCCCATTCCACACCACCAAATTATGGAGAAGAATAATTCGTCAAATACATGATACAGAGAAGAAAAAAGATGTTTGTAAAGGGCATTAAAGGAATCTTGACAATCGATTTGCTTGACGAACTATTCATATATAACAATGCTAGAATGCTGCTATTTTGTTGTCAAAGATTCCTTCTCAGATCACTTTCTAAACAATCTCATCAATTTATTAAAAACATTTGACAAGTGAATCTTATGAAAATCTCGTAGAAAAATCAACGTAATCGTATTTCATACAATTTTTTGCCAGAATCTTGACAAAATGATTAATATGGAACTTTGTTAAGATCATATGCATTTTTTTTTTCCCTTGATGAAATGAAACTAGAGAAAAAATAAAATAAATTATATTTTAAAATTTGATCTAAAAGCTTATCTCAAAAGACCCACACTATTTTATATAGAGATTATAAGATGATCTAAAATTTTAAGTTATTAGATGAAATTTTAAAATATAATTTATATTATTCTTTAATATTATTAAAAAAAAAAACATCCCATACAACTCAAAAAGTCATCTCTATATTATTGGTTAAATCTAGGACCATATGAACCAGTTTTGCATGAAAAAGGGTAATCTTGTTTGTTTATGAATAGGGGAAGCATGCCAGCCAACATAGATAGTCATACCAGGAGAACAAACCACGGTCCCATTTAGACTGGTCAGGTGGCTTTTGAACAAAATGAACAATAGTATTACCATTTTGAACAAAGAGCTGAATCTTGCAACGTCAAATGTATTTCCTCTACCGAAACTTAAAACCAAAAACAATGTTTTGTCCAGGAAGAATTTACATTCTGCAGTAATAAGAGTGCAAAATATGCCAGTTCAGGCATTGCCCGCTTCAGAAAGAATGATACTGGAAGTCCGGGATGGAAGAACAGGTTACTGCTGCTATGTGGATCTGGAGTAATCAAATCCGTATCCGTTTGACATCACTCTCTGGGACACTTGCATCATTCCCATTTCCCCCAACTGAAACTGCTTGCCCCTGAACCAACAATGCACGGCAAGTGAATACTATATAACTTGGAATCACCGAGTACACCACTATCATCATCGTGGTGGTGGTTGTAAATTTGGGCTCTTGTGGGTTGAGCGAAGACATTACTCAGAGTCGGCCAGAGTATATAGCTAACTTGAGCAATAGCCCTCTTCTAGGCTAGGCAAAGACATTACTCGGAGCCAGCCTGGATATATGGGTAACTTGGGCAGTGACCCAAGACCCCTACTTAACGACAAAGCTTTAAAAATAAATAAGGTATATTTATTAATTATGCTTCATGAAATGAAAGTTACCTCTACTTTACAAAAAACACCAAATACAAAATGAAGATTGCTTAAGACCCCACTTATCAGACATATATAAAAAATAAAAATAAAATATTTAATAAATATTTTAAAAGATCTCATTTATAACTTTGTTCAAGGCCGCAATTCAACTTAAGCTGGCTCTGACATTACTTTGGTAATACTATAAGTTTCTATGGCATGTTTTGGTATAGAGATTCAGGTAACATTACATTCTCTACATACTTTTCAAATGCAGAATGTTCAGAAGTTCTTTCAACATAACTTAATTGAACTTTCTTCCCCGTCAACATAGCCACTCTTGCTTAATCACAACTAATTCAAACATGATTAAAACTATAGAACTTGAATAAAACTACTAAAAAGTAACATGAAAAAGAAAGAACAGATTGCATCTGTTATTGAAGCAATGACCGTGTAAATATTTTGATTATGATGAGAATTTGGATATCTTAAGATGTTCTATTATAAAAATATTATACAATTACATTCCTTAACACATGCGTGCCCTATGTGTCAAGTGTTAATTAACATGCAAATTAGATCCCGAAAGAGCAACATCTATCTTGCATTCCTAGAAGCAACTTCCTTTGGGACGGTCCCATTTCATCACTTGAAACTTTACTTGATACGCATATGCTCGCACTTTATTTTTATTTATTTATTTATACCCCTAGCTTGTATTTATATATATATATAAAAAAAAAGAAGCTAATTGTGCCTACAGGTCCTTTTGGGTATACTAAATGACAGCAATGATTTTATGATCACTACCATGCTTCGAAGTATAATTAATTGATGCATGTTGTCAATATGGTGACAAAGAATGTGAAGTTAAGCCTGTCCAACTTTGTACCCCAACTTTGATGGTAGAAATTCTAGAAATGCCAACTTACAGATTCATCAGGAACAATAGCGTATCTATCAGATGGTGAAACCCAGCTTTTCCCTGTCAAGAGAAATAGTGGAGGCATCAAATAAATAACTGGAAAAAAAAGAGACAAAAACCCATTATGAAGTCAAAATGCAAGAAAAGGTGATGAGTACAATACAGCACCTAATGACGGATCAACAGTTGAAGCTTCAATCTGATGGCCACCAGATCCATCAGCACTCAGAACTTCTATGATTTTCGGTAGATTTCTTCGAAAGCCCAACAAATACAATTTAGTGATGAAAAAATAGAGCAAAATATGTTGGTGCGCTAGATTTTATTCTACTAAACATATTTCAGCTAAAATTATTGAACATAGCACGAGCTTTTTGAGTGTGAATTAACTGAAATTGATGAGAAAAACTAGTTAATCTCAGGTTAGTAAGCCAAATGATTTAAATAGGCCCAGGGCAGCAGGGCCCCAAATTAAATACAATTGGTAACTTTCATTGCAGACAAATTACGTTTTCAATACTCCATACATTATTTGCTCCATCCTGTTAAGTAACTACTCAAGGTCAACTGAGAAATGCATCTGCAAATGCACGTGCATCCATCATTGCAGAAAGAACTTGTCCATTTGGTCCGTCCTCAAATAACTTTGAGAAATACATCCTGTTTACTGTCCTTTCAAGGAAAATGGTCCTCCGCTTGTCAAAATAATGGAAAATGGTCCGCCACTTGTCAAAAAAATTGAAAAATGGTCCTAAATGTGTTGATCTGCTACAAGTTAAATGCATTTCTGACAATTATCAGTTTCTAAAGAAAGGCAAGCCAGAAATCCTAGAATCATGTTCTAAATTCATTATAAAGAGATGGAAGCAAAATTCAAAGATTTTGGTTTTCAACACATCACCATAATAGCTTGTATCATTATATCAAGGAAGCTAAGGTGGAATGTATTTGCATATTCAGATTCAATTAAACAGACTCGGTGTATCTTTATCTGCAAGAAGAATGGTTGTCAGTATCACCATTTTTTTCAAAGGAAGTCGTAAAAGTTTTAAAATTTCGTATTTGTATGTCCAAATTTTGGGAATTCTTAATAATTTGGTAGTGCAAAACTTGAGATGGGTTTCTTCCAACTAGTAACCAGGGGAAGATATGACACAGCAATCACATGTTCTTGCTAGTTACTTTGGCACAACTCTCAGATTTGGCAATTGAAACTCACTTCAATTCAGGTCCATTGCAATTAACAGTAGGTTGAGTCATTTGGGATATGGAAAAAATCACTTCTTTTTTGGACTTCGTTTACGAGAAGTTACGAGTGCTTTAACTAGTAGAGACCTATGAGCAACTTTTTGTAGTTTGGCAGGTATTCTGATGGTCAAAAGGCAGTTGTAGAAATACTTTCCTAGAATAGTTTTCTTCTTAACCCTCATGTATTATATTCTCATTCAATGTTGTGTTGCAAATTATCTCACTTTATCTTTTTATTTTTACACCTAAAACTATAAATTTCTGAATCTTAGCCTACCATTAGGATAGAGAGGTTTCTCCATATCATTCACATCAACTGCATTAACTCAAAATAGCAACAACTAATGAAAGAGAGATGTAGGTTTATGCTATTACCGGTCCATAGACTCTCCATGACCAAGTTGTCCATTTGTGCCTCTTCCCCAAGAAAATACATTTTGTCGTTCAGTAATAGCAAGTGTGTGCCTCCATCCACATGAGATCTGGACTACTTTCTGTCAAGTGCCAAATAAATGCAGATAAAGCATAAAATCAGATTAAGAACAGAAACAACTAAGAAAGAAGGCAACCCTCTCAGACAAGAACCAAAAAGAAAAAAATCCCTACAGAACTAAACATCAATGTCATGGGCTATCTTAACCAATATTCTGAGAAACAGTAACAAGAATGTGCCTGCTCATGTGGAAATTTAACTTGCACAGGAGAGCAATGATCAATGTTGTCACCAACTCCAACCTGTCCAAACTGCATAGAGAAAAGAGATAAACCAAACAATAAGCATTATTTTAAGAGCAAAAACAGGATATACAAGTAACGATACAATTAATTAAGCCAGGCAAAAAAAAGAAAAAAGAAGTGGAATTTGAAACAGTCTACAAGCTTCCAACACCAAAGGGAAGTGAAATCCAATAATATGCAAGATGTCGTGCATAGGCATGTAAGAAATTTTTGTGATTGTACATGTCTAACTAATTTACACTTGTATGGCCCTGTTTCCACTGAGCACAATTAGGGAAAACTACCTGTCTACCCTGTTTCCACTGAGCACAAGTAGGGAAAAACTACCTGTCTAATATGTCTTGCTTTCACCAAGTAAACTAATAGTTACACTCACTATGAGATGATACGTACTTGTAAAATCATAATTAAGAAATTAAATATTGTAAACCTTATTCCATCCCCAGCCATAAAGGTTTCCATCGGAAGTCAATGCCATAGTGTGTCTCCAGCCACCTGATATCTGGAAAACAATTCAAGCCGAAATTTTTTTGAGATTCTGGATTAGAAGAAACACTAAAGCATGTCTTAGCTAAGTCAGAGCAAATCTGATGTTGATTATTAGAAGCTTCAAAATATTTGCAGAACTAATGAGGTCAAAAACATGCCATGGGTTTCAATTACCTTTAAAACTACTTGAGAGCTGAGGGATCAAGGGGAAAAAAACATAACAAGTTACAAAAAGATAACAAAAAACCAAATTGAATGCTGAAGTGGAAAGAACGATCCTAGCAAATGGGAAAAAACAACATTTAACTTAACAGTGATGACAAACAATCTTTAATGGCTAAGGCCAATGAAGTTACATAGAAAAAGAACCTATAACCTCTTGAGGTATTTTATAAAATTCTGAAAACTTGCATTTTTTCTGACCTGGTTACTCCAGAAAAATATTTGCATGAGAACAACTTTGTGGAAGAAAAATCTGTTCTCAGAAATGGGTGCCATCAATCAAGTAGGTACAATCTCATGAAACTGGTAGTAATCAGAGGCCAGGAATTGATGTGACCAGTGAGACAAACTGTAATGTGAACCCACAAGAAGCACTTCAATGAAAAAATAGAATGACATCCCAACCAACCTTGATAAAACAAATTTAGTCCTTGAAAGACAAATAAAATCAACTACTGGTGGAAGGTGCCTGACATGCCTATCTTATTTAACCATACATTTGAATCCTTCTCAAAATGATGCAAGATCCAAAATTTCAATTAAATGAAACAAAAAAACTATTTAACAGCAATGAAAGGAGAAAGAATCACCATAGAAATGTAACTATCCCGCAAGGCTTCCACCTTGTGAGGAGTCAGGTGATCCTCAAAGTCCCCATGTCCCAGTTGACCATATTTGCTCCATCCATAAGTGTATAATCCACCAGAAGAGGAAACAGATATTGTATGCCGCCACCCACATGCAACCATTATCATCTTGTCTCCCTGCAACTCCCATGATAAAAACTTAATGACTGGTTCATTAAAACTTATTAGAGAAATCGCCAGGTTAATAAAATGCAGGGTCATAAATTTGGTTCATTTAATAGATCACCAGTTTCAGATTTTGCTTTCTAACATTAACAGTGAGTATTCCAAGAGAAGACACTCGTTCTGAAAAATAGTTCTTTAGTAGGATTCACAGGGCTACTCCTATATACTGTCCAGCAGTTTTGGAGCCATAGAAAACCCCTGCTCTCTTTAAAGCCACATTCAAAAATCTAAACCTGACTTTTTTCAAGTCCATAACTTCACCCTTAAATTTTTCACTATTGGCATATGTTGAAAGAAAAGGATAGCAAGAAAGACAAGCTCAATAAGTATATGATAGTAACTGCATACTTTTGCCAGCACTCCTTGATCTTCAATGCTGGTTATGCTTAATCTACTTAAGAAACAATTAGTTCAAGCAATCATTTCTGTTACATACATTGACAAGGGAAACTTTTTCAGGAACTAGGCGATCATTTCTGTCACCTAGTCCCAAGTTCCCATATCGGCCCCAACCCCATCCATAGAGCTCTCCATCTTCTGTGACAGCTGCAGTATGTTCAGCACCAGCAGCAACCATTTTAATAGAGACTCCCTACAACAGAGATGAGATTTCAGTACACAAATCATCACAATACACTGCCTGGCAGTGCTAGACTTATTACATGTCAATAGTGACAATAAATTTCTTTTACTACAGCATGCCACAGAGGAAGCATCAATATGATACTATCCAACTCTACAACATGGGAAATTTAACAATTTGACCAAGGATTTTACAATCTCTCAGCTGATGGTCGTTGAATTTGCACCTCCAATGTGACACCAACAGACTACATCACTACCTTCCTCTAACCACACCTCTCAAAAAATAAATAAATAAATAATACCCCCCAAAAAACCCACGTGCTTCCACCAAATAATTAATCTTTGTTTTTACATTTATTTTCAATAATAATGTCTCTATTGACAATTTAACAATAGAAGATATCCACAAAAAAGGCAGATGTGTTCAATATGATAGACAATATTTGGTTAACAATGCACATGCCCAGCTATAAACTCAATGAACTAAGCCTTAGTTCTGAATCAATTGGAAGAGATAAAGAATCTGCTAAGGTACTTGACAGGGAAAGGGGGTTTATTCAGGTACAAGAGGCAAATGTTGAACCTCAAAAAATGGCATAAGACAAATACAATTGAATGAACAAATAGGTGGATATATCTTCAATGAACTAGTTAATCTAAAGTACCTGAAAAGCTTGAATTTTCTGAGGCACAAGGGAGTCCTCAGTGGTGCCAAGACCAAGTTGACCATTTTGATTCCGCCCCCAACTTCACAGTTACAAGCAAAACCACTATAAATAAAATGTTTTCCCACGTGATAGAATCAATTTTCAGAAGCATAGATGTAAGTTTGGAGGAACCTTCACCCAAAACATACAGTAAACTCGTTGCCTAAGGCAAATAAGCCATTTACATGATATTTGGCACGCAGAAAATTTGCATAAGAGCTATTAAAACTAGAGCCAGAAGATGAACGTTTACTATTGAGCATTTCATGCAAAAACATTAAAGTTAGGAATAGCTATAACCCAACAGTACAGAATCCAGTTCCAACCGAACATGACCACAGATGATTCACTATTATGTTGTGAATGATCACTATATGCCATTGTAGAGCTGAAAACTCAATGGCACCAAACTGCAGAAGATAAAAGTTATAATCGCAAGTTTAACCAACAATTGTATAAATGCAATGAGAGAAACATGTTCAACCAATCCTCCAAAAAAAATACTCACAATCTTATGAAACAACTTGTTTTCTCATCTCTCATCCTAAAGTTTTCCTTAGTTTCGAGGATATTTGTTCACTTCATTTAGGAGATGCTTCCAGAAGGAAAAGCAAGAAGTTTATGTTCTAGCATATTATATTAGTAACGCTGAATTGGACTGGTTCTGGCATATACTATTCTTATTGCTGAATTGGACTACTCAACCTAAACATATCATTAATGAGACAGGTCCTGAGGAATCAAAGCAGCTTTACACATGAAGTAGTATGCTAGCCAGTACTTACACTTAATTAAGGGTTTTTTTGGTGGTAAAAAAATTCATTCACGCAAACAAGGTGAAAGTACACCTAGGAGAATAAGGTATCCAACAAGAGATGCATGAGGGAAAAAAATCAACACGGGCACTGCAGTCCAATTGCTAGAAAACCCCACCAGAAAGAAGCCAGAAAAACTATTTTGATGCACAACAATTTCCTTGAAGCACTAACATGATATATTACTCTTGCCATAAATCTAATTATTGGGAAAAGATAGAGATAGAAAGACTGCTAACCTTTGCACCTCACCGTCCATGGTGACTGCCAGACAATGGCTATCCCCACAAGCAATTTGCCTTATCTTTAAACTGTGCAAAGCCTTAATTGGCTGAGGAGTGAACAAATCACTAGAATTTCCATGTCCTAGCCTCCCAAAATCACCCCTGATAGAAAAGGAACACAATGGTTGAGGGCTACACATCAAATCCGGACAAGAGATTAAGAACTTACTAATCAATAAGCCATAGTATACACCTATGATAGAATTGTTAGAATGTTTCAGAAGATGAAATAAACTATCAGAAAATTGTCTTTAGATTTGACTTGCTGGTTAGACAACTTAGTAATGATTCACATATGAATACGTATACTACATTCCTTTCATCTCTAACTTCATCTTACAAAAGATTCCAGGAGAAAACAAATGAGTTAGGGGATTCATAAATTTCAACCATCAATTGAAATATTATTTGAATAAAATTTGCAAGAATGAATTATTGACGCTTAGAAACAGCCTATAAGATAAGGACTCGGTTATAAATACTCAGACAACCATCCAATTTATTTAAATCGAGTTATTCAGATGTGTAACATCATTATATTTTTCTTAGGCCAACTATTAAACTGCTTGGTTCTCAGATTTCAAAAGAACACACAGCAATCAATAAAATTACCGTACTTCTCAAAATTAACCAAAATTAGGAATCAAAGATGGAAGTAAACAATGAAGAACAGACCATCCCCAACTATAGACCTCCATTCGTGACTCAGAATATGAAGTTGTATGATCAGCACCGCAAGTAATTGATATTATATCAAGGCCATCCAATGTACTCAATTGAGTAGGAGTGGGTCTATCCTCAGCATCCCCATGGCCTAACTGCCCATCCTCTCCTCGTCCCCAGGAGCAAACGATGTTTCCAGCTGTAAATTATGAACAATTGTAACTCTAATTGATGCAAGTTTAAGCAATCAAAGTGTGAGAATAGAATTGAAGAACAGGTTACAAATGAATAGGAGTTTCTTGTGATAAAGTTTATACTCCACAAAGAAGAGATTAAATAAGTCAACAAGCATACATAATTGAAAGTTGCGAGTCTTTTAGATAAGTAGTTGCAAGCAAATAAATAAATAAAATAAATAAAAGGATTTGAATCTACAAATCTCAACATTGTTTGAAAAGGTATATTATTCCATCAAGGCCATAGCTTACAGATTTGATAAATCGTGGTGATTTTTGTAGCTGATTATCTTCTTCTTACCATTTCTTGACCAAAAAACACACAATTGAGAGCCACTTGAGTACCACATTTTGGGAATGAATCCAGGAATCTCATGAAAATTCTTTGGCTATCACTCCTTCATGGATGATTTTATGTAAAAAATGAAATTTGCAATAGCAGAGGCTAAGAATGACTGGTCAATAAGGCCCAAAAACCATTTGGGTGCCACAGGGTAATGCATTTAGATGCTAGTTTCCTCTCTGTTTCTACTCACAAGCCATTGTTTCCTTGACTTTCCCTTAACAAGAAATGGCACAAGACACAAACAAGAAACTGATACATCAATGCTGGCTTAAAAGAAACTCAAAACTAACATCCTCCGCTAATGTTTACCCTATCCAAAGTTGTGCATATCCATCATAGCTCTAACAACAGAAAAATCAAAACACAGTTCAACTAAATCTACCAAAACTCTCAAAACAGACCGCCAAATGGTTACACCCTAAGCCAAATACAAAAATTAAATCACCCCATAAACAACTTCAAGAGCAAACAAAGGCCAAACAATCACAACCAGCGATCAAAACCAAAAGCTTCAGTCTTTACCAAAACTAACAAAAAACCAAAACAATATAAACAAACCCCACAATTATAAACTTACAAAGAAGAGCAACAGAGTGACTAGCACCGGCAGAAATAAGAATAACTTGACGAATTGGACCACTAACTTCACTACCACTAGCAGCTCCTTCATCCTCGACCATTTTGCTTTTCATATCTGTTGTTCTAAAGTAAAGCTGCTGTCTTGTGTATTTTCAAAGAAACCAAAGTCTAGAAGATGTTTCAAGTTGCAGATTGTTTTCTGCAATGACTATAATAGTAATGATAGTAACCAGAGAGTGGGTGGCAGTGATAAATTTAAAGGGACAAAGATGATACTTGTGTAACTCCCTTCGATAGGCAATAAACAAAGGTACATGTAACAAACTGTAGATGTAGAAAAGACTAGACTTTAGGGTTTGTTTTGATGCCCAAACAGCGGCATTGAAGATGGGAAGGGCCCGCCCCCCATTTGCAGATTTCGAGTTTTCTAAAGCAGCGGTGTCTCTAATTCTGTTGTTCATTTTCCACCACACAAATCCTTTCAGTTTGAAAATTCTCCAGTTCACATTAGCTACTCGCATTGATGAGTAATTAATTATATGCTGTGGGACTCTCTCCCGCGTTGTCCAATGGGATATAAATGTAATATTACGTTACATAAAATAAAAATAAAAAAACTAAGGGAGTTCACGGATTACTGTTCGCTACAAGTGAAATAACGTTTATGTCCTTGAGGAGAAGGAAAAAAAACTAGTTTATCTTTGGTTTTGATTTAGAGGTATTGTGATATTTTTACGAGGTGCATTAATTATTAATTGTTTGTCTGAAAGTATTTTTATTATTTTAATATTTTAATGAATAATAAAATAATAATAATACTTTTAGAAGTAAAAAAAATTAATAGTTTTGAGTAGGACTGTAGGAGTATATAGGTATTTTTTTATTTTTAATACTTAGTAGAATTACACATATACCCTTAGATCTAAAAACTTTAATTCATTATGATCAAGAGTATTAGGATCATATAATATGGACCGAGAGTTTAGCGGGATATCTCGTGTTGACTTAGCCTTAATTAGCATTGTTATACATTTATCATAACTGGTTTTTATGTTATTTTTTATCCTCATTTTAATACTTAAACATCATTTTTTGTATAAATCATTCTTATCTTTTTTTTATCTAATCAGATAATTATCTCAATTTAAAATTACATTATAAATTATAACAAGATTGTTTATTGTTGTTTCTTTTACTCTTCCCTGTAATTCACGTATAAAATGGATTGTTATT
>Ga0307507_10006660_pt1 | contig 17493 bp, 18 predicted proteins | sample 7_EM_MG_FD_207223 | JGI IMG/M metagenome (GOLD analysis project Ga0307507, IMG submission 207223) | Populus trichocarpa ectomycorrhiza microbial communities from riparian zone in the Pacific Northwest, United States - 7_EM | ecosystem: Host-associated > Plants > Roots > Unclassified | place...
GCGGGCTTCGGCGATCTTGGTGAAGCCGAAGCTGGCGCGCTCGCGGCCCAGGAAGATGTTGTCGGCAACCGAAAGCCCGGGCACGAGGTCGAGTTCCTGGTACATGGTGGCGATGCCGAGCCGCAGCGCGGCGACCGGGGAGCCCAGGGTGATCTGCTCGCCCCGCCAGGTGATCTCGCCGGCGTCCGGCCGGTGCGCGCCGGCCAGCACCTTGATCAGGGTCGACTTGCCCGCGCCGTTCTGGCCGAGCAGGCAGTGGACCTCGCCGGGTTCGACGTCGAGGTCCACGCCGTCGAGCGCGCGGACCCCCGGGAAGGACTTCACGATCCCGCGCACGGAAAGCAGGGTCATACCGACGCCTCCTCGGTCTCGAGCGGGGCGAGTGTCGGGTCGGCGAAGATCCGTTCGGCAGCCAGGTGCGCCGCGCCGCGCATCGGGGCCGTCGTGCCGAGCGGGGACGGCACGACGCGGCAGTGCGGGTCGTGCGGGCGGGTGGCGAGCTCGACGCGCACCGGTTCCACCAGCCATTCCCCGAGTTCCGCGAAGTACCCGCCGAGGACAACCACGTCGGGGTCGAGCACGTCGACCACAGTGGACAGTGCGACGCCAAGCGCGACACCGAGTTCGAACACCGCGGTGGCCGAACGAGCGTCCCCGCGGAGCACGCGGTGCTTGAGCAGCGCGACCCGGCCGTCGACCCCGAGCGCGGGATCGTGCAGCGGGTCACCCGGGGATGCCGCCGCCCGCAGCACGGTGGCCAGCCCGGCCTTCGTCTCCAGGCAGCCCGCGCGGCCGCAGGAACACCGCTCGCCGGACGGGTCGACGGTGATGTGCCCGACCTCGCCCGCGAAACCTCTTGCGCCGCGCAGGATCGCGCCGGCCGAGACGAGACCGCCGCCGACGCCCATCCCGCCGCTGAGGTAGAAGAGCTCGCGCACGCCGGCCCCGGCACCCGCGACCGATTCGCCTACCGCGCCGAGGTTGGCCTCGTTGTCCACGGTGATGGCGTCGACGGGGACATTCAGGCGGGCGGCCATGAGGTCGGCGATCTCCGCGTCACGCCAACGCAGCGTGGGGGCGAACCGGAGTACGGCGGCGGCCGAGTCGACCAGGCCGGGCACGGAGACCGTGACCCCGACCGGCGGACCGGGCAGCACTCGCTCGGCGAGGTGGGCGAGCTCGTCCATGCTGCGGTGAAGGCCGAGCGCTGCGACTTCGGCGGGCTCGGAGCGTTCGGCGATGACACGGCCGTTGAGATCCGAAGCGACGGCCGAAAACCGGTCGGCCTCGATGCCGAGCGCGAGGCTGTACGCGCCCTCGCCGTTCAGCTCGACCAGCTGGCTCGGCCTGCCGTTGCCACCGGGGCGCAGGCCGGCGGGCCGGACCAGGCCACGCTCGATGAGCTCGGCGACGAGTCCGGGCACGGTGGCTTTGGCGATCTGGGAGCGGGCAGCCAGCTGTCCGCGCGAGAGCGGGCCGGCCCGGAGTGTCCGCAGGAGGGCGGAGAGGTTCGCCGTGCGCGGGTTCGCCGAGTCGGCTTGCCCGAAACGAGTCACGGCCACAGTGCCCCCACATGTGCTGCTGACGGAACAAACTTTGTTCCGTCGGGAGCGAAAGTAGGGTGACTCGCGTCACCCGTCAAGGTGATGAAGTCGCGCTTAGTCCGGTTTTCACCCGATTAGCCGCCCGAAACGAGGCAGACTTTCGACTCGGTAGTGCGAAAGTCTGCGCGACTTGAGCACTACGGGTGAGGTGCGTTCAGCTACTCAAGGTGAACGCGCGGTCGGTGGCGGACCAGGCCGCGCCGATCACGCCGGCCGTGTCGCCGAGCTCGGAGAGCACGATCGGGAGGTTGCCGGTCGCCAGCGGCAGCGAGCGCCGGTACACCGCGCTGCGGACCTCGGCGAGCAACTGGTGACCGAGCTGCGCGACCCCGCCGCCGATCACCACCATGCCGGGGTTGATGAAGCAGACCATCGACGCGACGACCTGGCCGAGCCGTCGCCCACCGTCACGGATCAGGTTGACGGCCGCGAAATCGCCCGCGGCGGCGGCGAGCCCGATGTCGCGCGCGGTGACCGCGCCACGCTCCGCGACGGCCTCGGCGAGAAACGCCGACCGTCCGCTGCGCGCCAGCGTCAGCCCGTCACGGGCCAGTGCGGCCCCGCCGAAGTAGGCCTCGAGGCAGCCGACCTCACCGCAGGCGCAGGTCGGGCCGTAGTCGTCGAGCCGGATGTGGCCGATGTCCCCGGCCGTGCCCGCGACCCCGCGGTAGACCTTGCCGCCGAGCACGATCCCGCAGCCGATCCCGGTGCCGATCTTGACGAACATCAGGTCGTCGGTCGAGCGCGCGACCCCGGCGTGCCGCTCGCCGAGCGCCATCGCGTTGACGTCGTTGTCCACCGTCACCGGGCAGCCCCACAGCCCGCCGAGGTGGTCCCTTACCGAGAACCGGTCCCAGCCGGGCATGATCGGCGGCGCGACCGGCATCCCCTCGGCGAAGCTGACCGGCCCGGGCAGCCCGATCCCGGCGGCGATGAGCTTGCCGGGCGCCTCGTCCCGCACCTTCGCGGCGAGTTCGGCGACCCGGCGCAGCACCGGATGCGGCCCTTGCCGGACGTCGCAATCCTCGACAGTGTGCGCGAGCACCTCGCACGAACCATCCGTCACCGCGACGCCGACCGAGGTTGCGCCGACGTCCACCGCGAGCACCCTCAAGTCACCGGCGAGCCGCACCAGCGTCGACCGTCGTCCGCCGCGGCTGGCCGAAGGTCCCGCAGTCTCGACGAAGCCGATCTCCGCGAGCCGAGCTACCTCCGCGCCCACCCGGGCCCGCGGCAGGTCGAGCCGCTCCCCCAGCTCGACCCGGGACATCGGGCCCTCGTCGCGGAGCAGGGTGAGCAGCCGCGTCTGGTGCCGGGTTTCGACCATCGGATGCTCCGTGGTGGATGCCGCGCTCATTCGAGGAGCCTACGACGTCCCGATGCGGAAGTCCGTGAATGGCACATTGAGGGTCTTTAAGACCCTCAATGTGCCATTCACGGACTTGGATCCGGCGGGCAATAGACTCCCGGCGAGGTGACCTTCGTGGTCGGAGAGGAACCGGGTGGAGCTGGGGCTGGCCGGGCAGGCGACCGGCATGTTCGCCGTCACCAATGTCGACGACCTGGTGCTCCTGGCGCTGTTCTTCGGCCGGGCGGCCGGGGATCGCGGTGCGGCGGCGCGGGTGGTGGCCGGGCAGTACCTGGGGTTCGCCGCGATCCTGGGCGCGTCGATCGTCGGCGCGCTCGGCGTCGGCCTGCTGCCCGTGGCGGTGATTCCGTACTTCGGCCTGCTGCCGTTGCTGCTCGGCGTCCGGGCGGGCTGGCTCGCCTGGCGCGACCGCGGCGACGCCGAGGACGAAGCACCCGCCGCGGTCGGCGTGCTGGCCGTCGCGGCGGTCACCTTCGCCAACGGCGGCGACAACATCGGCGTCTACGTACCGGTCTTCGCCACCGCCGGGACAGGCGGACTGATCGTGTTCGCCGTCGTGTTCCTCGCTCTCGTGGCAGTGTGGTGCGCCGCGGGACGGTTTCTCGCCACCCGGCCGACCATCGCGCGTGCCCTTTCGCGCTGGGGCCACATCGTGCTGCCGGTGGTCCTCGTCGGGATCGGCGTGCTGATCCTCGTGGGGCAGTGATCCACGACCTACCGGGCGAGAAGCTCCCGCAGCGCTTTCACGACGTCCGCCGGAGCTTCCTCAGCCATGAAGTGGCCGAAGGTCACAGTGCGGTGATCCAGGTCGGGTGCCCAGGCCCGCCAGAGCGCCTCGGCGTCGAAGCCCAGCGCCGAGCCCCAGTCCTGCTGAAGCACCGTCACCGGCATCCGAAGCTGACTCCCAGCTGCACGATCCGCGGTGTCATGTGAGACGTCGATGTCTGCGGAAGCCCGGTAGTCGGCAACGATCGAGGGCACCGCGGCGCGGGAGGCGGCGAGGTAGGCCGCGCGGACGTCGGCCGGGATCGCGTCGGGGTCCCGGGTCCAGATGTCCAGGAAGTGGCAGAAGAAAGCGTCCGCGCTCGCGCCGATCAGCTGTTCCGGCAGGCCCGGCGGCTGCGCCATCAGGTACAGGTGGAAGCCGATCGCGGCCGACGTCCCGTGCAGGACCTCCCACATGTCCAGGGTGGGCAACACGTCGAGGGACGCCAGGTGGGTAACGGCGTCCGGATGGTCGAGACCGGCGCGAAAGGCGACCAGCGCGCCGCGGTCGTGTCCGGCCAGCGCGAAGCGATCGTGCCCGAATGCCTTGGCGAGGGCGACGATGTCCGTGGCCATCGTGCGCTTGGCGTAGGTGAGGCCGTCGGTGTCGGCGGGCTTGTCGCTGTCTCCGTAGCCGCGCAGGTCGGGCACGAGCACCGTGTGGTCGGCCGCGAGGTCGGCGGCGACGTGCCGCCACATCAGGTGGGTCTGCGGGAACCCGTGCAGCAGCACGATCGGGGTCCCCGAGCCGCCGACGGCCACGTTGAGCGCAACGCCGTCGGCCACGGGGACGCGCTGGTAGTCGAATCCACTGATCTTCATGCCGGCAGCGTGCCTCCGGCCAATCAGCACCCGATCAGCACGCGCGCTGACCAGCGCTAAGGTCGGTGCCGGAGGTGATCAGGTGCGGTTCGGCGTGCTCGGGCCGGTGGTGGCGGAGGACGACCACGGCCCCGTCGGCCTGCGCGGCCCGCGGCACCGCGCGGTGCTCGCCCGGTTGCTGATCGCCCACCGTCGGGTAGTGCCAGTTCGCGTGCTCGTCGACGACCTCTGGGACCACCCGCCCGATGGCGCTGTGGGCGCGATCCAGACTTTCGTCGCCACGCTGCGCCAAGCTGTCGAACCTGGCCGTCCGCCGCGAACTCCGGCCAAACTGCTGGTGACCGAAGGCGCCGGTTACGCGCTGCGGGCGGAGTCGGTCGACGCGTGGCGCTTCGAGGCCGCGTTGACCGAGGCCGGCAAACAGCGGGCCGAGGACGCGCTGAAGACTCTGGACGCAGCGTTGGCGTTATGGCGCGGACCGGCCTATTCGGAGTTCGCCGAAGAGCGTTGGGCGCGCGCCGAAGTGTCCCGCCTGCACGAGCTGCGGCTGCTCGCGATGGAACGTCGAGCCGAAGCCGCGCTGACGCTGGGTCAGGCCGCCGCTGTCGCTGCCGATCTGCGGGCGCACGTGGCCGAACATCCGTGGCGTGAGCACGGCTGGCGTCTGCTGGCGCTTTCCCTGTACCAGGCCGGTCGCCAGCGCGACGCCCTCCGCGCGCTGCGCACGGCCAAAGCCGCCCTGGTGACCGAACTCGGCATCGATCCCGGTCCCGAGCTGCGGCAGCTGGAGGCCGACATCCTCGCGCAGGCCCCCGGGCTCGTGCCTCCGGCGCGGAGCGAGTCCCTGCTGGTCGGGCGCTCGGCGGAACTCACCCGGCTGACGTCGGCGGCACCTTCGCGTGGTCTCGCGTTGGCGCTGGTCTCCGGCGACGGGGGTGCGGGCAAGACCGCGCTCGTGGAGGCGCTGGACACCGCGCTGGGCTGGACGTCCGCGTGGGGACGCAACCCGGAGCACGATGACGCCCCCGCCGCATGGCCGTGGACCCAGATCCTCGACAAGCTCGGCTACACCCCTTCCGACACCGAAGACCGGTTCCAGGCGCACCGCGAGATCGTGTCCTATGTGGACAGCCTGGGTCCGCTCCTGCTGGTGCTCGACGACCTGCACCGGGCCGGCGAGGAGACACTCGCGCTGCTGGCCGCGCTGATCGCCGAGCCCATGATCGGGCCGGTCCTCGTCGTGGGCACGTTCCGCACGAGCGAGCTCTCCCCCGGCCTCACCGATCTGCTCGCCCGGGCAGCCAGACTCGAGCCCGTCCGGATCTACCTCGGCGGGCTGGCTCGCGAAGACGCGGGCGAACTCGTGCGCCGGATCGCCCGGCGCGAGGCGAGCGAGGACGTCATCCGGACGATCCACGAACGCAGTGGCGGCAACCCTTTCTTCGTGCGCGAGCTGGCCAGGCTGTTCGACGCCGAGGGAGACGTCTCGGCCGTGCCCGCCGGCGTCCGGGACGTCATCAGGCAGCGCCTGAACGCGCTCCCGATGCCGGCTCGGACGGTGCTGCGGCAGGCGGCGGTGATCGGCCGGGAGTTCGACCTCGATCTCCTGATCCCCCTGGCGGGCAACGAGGATCTCGTCCTCGACACGGTGGACGCCGCGCTGCACCTGGGTTTCCTGGTCGAGGACGGTCCGACCCGGTTCGCGCATGTCCTGGTCCGCGACACCCTCTACGAGGAGGTGTCCCAGGCGCGCCGGGCACGGTGGCACGCGACGATCGGCGACACCCTCGAACAGCTCCGCCCCGACGACGTCGACGCACTCGCTCACCATTTCCTCCTTGCCGGCAACCGATCCGCCGCAGCGTCTCGCTATGCGGCCGCGGCGGCCGAACGTGCGGAACGCCGGTTCGCCCCGCACGAAGCGGCCCGGCTGTGGCAGGCCGCGCTCGACCGGTCGGATGCCGGCGACGTACGCACCCGGCTGGCGCTGATGATGGGCCGGGTGCGCGCCCTGGCGGTGACCGGCGAACTGGCCGCCGCCAGGACACACCGAGCCGACGCGATCACGGTGGCCGACAGCCTCGGCGCCCCTGAGCTGACCGCCCGGGTCATCGGCGCGTTCGACGTCCCGGGGATCTGGACGGCCAACGACGATCCCGCGCTGTCGGCGCGGATCGTCGCCGTCACCGAGCGGCTGCTGCCAGGCCGTCCCGACGCCGAACGCGCCCGCCTGCTCAGCACGCTCGCCATGGAGTTGCGGGGAACGCGATCCGCTCGAGGCCGCGAGGCAGCAGCCGAAGCCGAGTCCATCGCGCGCCGGCTCGGCGACCCCGCGCTGCTGGCGTTCGCGCTCAACGGCCGGTTCATGCACACCTTCGACCGCGCCGGGCGCGCCCCCGAGCGGGCTGCGATCGGCCGCGAACTCGTCGCGCTGGCAACGGAGAACCACCTGACCGTGTTCGCGGTCCTGGGCCATTTGATCCTGGTTCAGGCCCATTCCGCGACCGCCGAATTCACCCTCGCCGACCAGCACGCGGCAGCCGCCGACGACCTCGCCGCGCGTCACGAAATCCCCTTGGTGGGCGTGTTCACCGGTTGGTACGCGGCGCTACGGCTGGCGGCGACCGGGCGGAACGCCGAAGCCGCGTACCGGGTGGCCGCGGCCAAGCTGGGCGGTAGCGGGATGTGGGGCATGGAACGCGGCATCCTGCCACTGGCCCTGCTCAGCCTCCGTCCGTCCGAAGTGGACCTCTCCGCGGACTGGGGTCCTTATCTCCCTTGGGTTCTGCCGCTCGGCCTGCTGGCGGCCGGAGATCGCACCGGAGCACAGGCCGCGCTACGAGCCATCCCGGAGTCACCGCGCGACCTGCTCCTCGAAGCCCGCACCTGCCTGGTCGCAGAAGCCGCACTCGCCCTCGACGACCGACCATTGATCGAGCGGATCCACACGGAACTGCTACCCGCGGCCGGGCAACTCGCCGGGGCGGGCAGCGGCCTGCTCACCTTCGGCCCGGTCGACCACTACCTCGCCCGCCTTCGCCGAAGTCCGTGAATGCCACATTCACGGACAATGGTCGAGCATGGTGGCGAGGGCGGTTTTCTCGGGCACGGTGATCGTCAGGTCGTAGTACTGCTTCACCACGATCCAATCGGCGGCGTAGGCGCACCAGTACGACACCAGCGGCGGCTTCCATGCATCGGGCGCCTTGTCGCCCTTCTGCTCGTTCAGGTTGTCGGTCACGGCCTTCAGCTGCGGGCGTTCGAGATCGTTGGCGAACTGCTCCCGGCGCCGCGTCGACCAGGCCTTCGCACCGCTGACCCAGGCTTGCGCGAGCGGCACCACGTGGTCGATGTCCACATCGGACGCTTTACGCCAGGTCTCCCCGTCGTAGACGCTCGTCCATGTCCCCGACTTCGGGGCGCAGTCGCCGCCGACGGTCACCCCGGTCCCATCCCGCTTCAGCACTTCCTCGCGGACATCGCATGCCCCGCGGACGGCGTCCCAGTGCGGGAACTTCGCCCGGTCATAGCCGTCCAGCGTGCCGCGGACGCGCACCTTCAGGGTGGTCAGCCGGCTCCTGGCGTCGGCCGCCGAGATCGGCGGCGCAGCGGGTGTGCCAGTATCCGGCAGCTGACAGCCGGAGAGCACAGTCGCGGCCAGAATCCCCAGCACGGCCAGAGATCTGCGCATGCCGAACCCCTTCCCGTCCAAGGGGTTGATGCCCAGCAGGCATGCCACCGAAACGCGTCAACGCGATACCGTGGCGCGGTTGATCACGACAGCGGGCAGCCGCCCGCCGAAGGGGCGATCGTCGCTGATCCAGGTGGACGCACACCGTTCAGCCAGGCCACCATCGCCGTGAACGCGGTCCGGAAGCACGGCGCCATCGGCCGCAGGGCTTGCGGGTAGACGTCGACCAGGCCGTCGACGTGGTTGCCGCCCTCGATCCGGTAGTACCGGTGCAGCCCCGCGCGCCCGGCCGCGGTGATCATCCGGTCGTAGACGTCGGAGTCGCGGCTGATCGGCAGCAGCGTGTCCAGCGTGCCGTGCAGGGTGATCAGCGGTTTGCCGATCCGGCCGGTGAGCGAGATCCGCGACACCACCCGCGCAACGGCCGGCCGCGCCGCGTAGTCGTAGTCCGCGTCGGCGCCGTCGAACGCCGGGTCGACCTCCTCCCGGTAGATCCGCTGGGTCAGCTCCCAGTAGACGCGGTAGTGGTAGTCCCACAGGAATTCCGAGCCCGGCGCGAACCCGGCGTCCAGGATCGCCTGATGTGCGGCGGCAGAACCGGCGACGTACGCCGGGTACGCGCGCAACACCGGCGGCAGGAACGTCAGCAGGTTCGGGCCATCGGCGCGCCAGAGCGTGCCTTCCCAGTCGACGCCGCCGTCATAGAGCCACGGCCGGTTCTCGAGCTGCCAGCGGACCAGGTAGCCACCGTTGGACAACCCGGCCGCGATCGTGCGCGAGGGCAGACGGCCATAACGTTGCGCCACCGCGAGTTTCGCCGCGACGGCCAGCTGGGTCACCCGCGAGTTCCACTCGGCGAGCGCATCCCCCGGCCGCACACCGTCGGTGTAGAACTCGGCTCCGGTGTTGCCCTTGTCGGTCGAGGCGAACGCGTACCCGTCCGCCACCGCCTGGTCACCGATGGCCCGGTCGTTCGCGTACTGCCGCCGCACGCCCGGCGCGCCGGAGACGACCAGGCCGCCGTTCCAGCGATCCGGCAGGCGCAGCACGAACTGCGCGTCGTGATTCCAGCCGTTGTTGGTGTTCGACGTCGACGAATCCGGGAAATAGCCGTCGATCTGGATACCCGGCACCCCGGGCGGCACCGGGAGCCCGGCCGAGGTGAGACCGGCCCAGTCGGCCTGCACGGTGTGCCCGGACGCGACGGTCCCGGTGGTCGTCAGGTCGTCCAGGCAGGCCGCGACCTGGTGGGCAGCTCCGGGGACACGCACCCGGTCACACGCCCGCGGCGCCGCATCGGCAACGGGCGCGGCCACCGTCAGGAGCAACCCAGCCAGTACCAGAGCACGCATACGGAGAACCCAACCGCGCCGGCCCCGCCGCCACCATGGCTCGCGGCTCCACGAACCGCGCCGGCGTTGTGGCGCGCGAACACATGGCCGCGCCGACGCGTCCCGACCTAGCCTCGGCACGCCCCTCTCAACGCCGAGAAGGAGATCGTCATGCGCACCCGCTTGCTCGCCGCCGGTCTGGTCCTCGCCTCTTCACTGGTCGTGGCCGCCGATCCACCCGCATCCGGCCTGGTCCAGGTGGGATCGTTCGGGGCCAACCCCGGCGCACTGGCGATGTACACCTACACCCCCTCCGGGCTCGCCGCCGGCCGTCCGCTGGTGGTCGCCCTGCACGGCTGCACCCAGACCGCGGCCGACTACTACACCCACTCCGGCTGGCCCGAGCTCGCCGACCGGTGGCGCTTCGAGGTCGTGTTCCCCCAGCAGTCCAGCGCCAACAACCTGATGCGCTGCTTCACCTGGTTCTCCACCGCCGACGACACCCGCGGCAACGGCGAAGCGGCGTCCGTCAAGTCCATGGTGGACAAGGCTGTCGCCGACCACGGTTCGGATCCCGCCCGGGTGTACGTCACCGGCCTGTCCGCCGGGGGTGCCATGACCGCCGACCTGCTCGCCGCCTACCCCGACGTCTTCGCCGGCGGCGCGATCAACTCCGGCCTCCCCGCGCAATGCGCGACGACGCAGGTCCAGGCCACGAACTGCCAGATGAACAACCAGAACCTGACCCCGGCGCAGTGGGCGTCCCGGGTGAGGGCGCAGGACCCCGGCTACACCGGTCCGTGGCCGCGCGTGGCGATCTGGCAGGGCAGCGCGGACTACATCGTCTACCCGGTGAACGGCACCGAACTGCGCGACCAATGGACCGCCGTACACGGCCTCTCACAGACGCCGACGAGCACCCAGACCCTCCCCGGCGGCACGACGCTGACGGCCTACGGCGACAAGGTCCAGCTCTATTCGATCGCCGGGATGGGACACGGCACCGCCGTCGACCCCGGCACCGGTACGACGAACTGCGGCAGCACCGGCGCGTACTTCCTCGCCGCGATCTGCTCCAGCTACTACACCGGCGTCTTCTTCGGGCTGGACGGGTAAGTTGGGACCATCATGATCCCGATCCCGGCCGGCGAGATCGTCCTGCGGGACGAAGGCACCCGCACCGAATGGCCCGTCAAGGTCGAGGCGTTCCTCCTGGCACCGCACCCCGTGACGCGGCCCGGATCACGCCTGCCGATCACCGAGATGTCCTGGCTGGACGCCGTCCGGTTCTGCAACCGGCTCTCCCGCGACGAGGGTCTCGAACTCTGCTACACCCTGGGCTACAGCCGCGACGCCGAGGACGTCCAGTGCGACTGGGACGCCGACGGCTACCGCCTCCCGTCCGAGGCGGAGTGGGAGTACGCCTGCCGGGCCGGGAGCACCGACGTCCGCTACGGCGAACTGGACGAGATCGCCTGGTACCGGGAGAACTCCGGCGGCGCGCCGCAGCACGTCGCCACGAAGGCACCCAACGCGTGGGGTCTGTACGACCTGATCGGCAACGTCTGGGAATGGTGCTGGGACGTCTACGACCCGACGGTGTACGGCCCGTACCGCGTGTTCCGCGGCGGCGGGTGGGCCGACGTGCCCCGGAGCTGCCGGGCGTCGTGCCGCCGCAAGAGCCACCCGACCTTCCACATGGACGACCTGGGCTTCCGGCTCGCCCGGTCCCGCTGAACCTCCCGGCCGCGGCGCCCGTGTAGTCCACATGAAGAAAGCACTCGGGCTGGCGTTCGTCGCGCTCGCGGTGGCGGGCTGCGGGACGAGCGAGGCCCAGGTCCCGGCGCAGAAGGCGGTCGCGGAGCAGCTGAACTTCAGCGCCACCACCGTCGACGGCAAACAGTTCTCCGGCACGAGCCTCGCCGGCAAAGCGGCGGTGCTCTGGTTCTGGACGCCATGGTGCGAGACCTGCCAGGAGGAAACCACCGGTGTCGCCAAGGCGGCCCAGGCCCACCCGGACAAGGTCACGTTCGTCGGCGTCGGCGCGGAGGACAAGGTGCCGGCGATGAAGGACTTCGTCACCCGCTACGGCATCGGGTCGTTCACCAACCTCGCCGACACCGACGCCGCGGTCTGGCGCCGCTTCGGCATCACCTACCAGCCCGGCTACGCGTTCGTCAGTCCACAAGGGACGGTCGAGGTGGTCAAGTCGGGCCTGGACGACGCCGAGCTCGCCGCCAAGGTGGACCAGCTCGCCCGCTCGTGACGACGTCGACGCTCGGCTTCGCGGCAGCGGCCGGGCTGGTCGCCGCGCTGAACCCCTGCGGTTTTGCGATGTTGCCCAGCTACATCACACTCGTCGTGCTCGGGAGCGGCGAGCGAAGCCGCTCCGCCGCGGTCGCACGCGCCTTGGGTACCACAGTGGTGATGGCAGCGGGATTTCTGGTTGTCTTCGCCGTCTTCGGGCTGCTCCTCGCGCCTGTGGCCGGGGAAGTCCAGCGCTACCTTCCGGTCGCGACGATCGTGATCGGCGCCGCCCTCGTCGGCCTCGGCGGCTGGTTGCTCGCCGGACGTGAAATACGGCTGCTGCTGCCTAAACCGGGCAGCGCACCCACCGCCAGACTGGGTTCGATGTTCGGCTACGGCCTCGCCTACGCCGTCGCGTCGCTGTCCTGCACCATCGGACCGTTCCTCGCGGTCACCGGCGCCACGTTCCACGCGGGATCGATCGGCGAGGGCGTGCTGGCCTACCTCGCCTATGGTGCAGGAATGGCCCTGGTCGTCGGCGTGCTGGCGGCGGGTGTCGCGCTCGGCGGCGCCGGCTTCGCAACCCGCACCCGGCGCCTCATGCCGTACGTCACCCGAGCCGGCGGCGGTTTGCTCGTCCTCATTGGACTGTATGTCGGGTACTACGGCGTCTACGCGACGCGCGTCAATCTCGGCGGCGGCGATCCCCACGACCCGGTCGTGCACGCCGCCGGAACCCTGCAGCAGACGCTGGTCGAGTGGGTGGACTCCGTCGGCGTGCTCCCCCTTCTCGTTGCGTTGTTTGCGATCGTGGTCGTGGCTGGGACGCTGGGTTGGCGTCGTCGAGCTCATTGACTTTGCCAGGATGTATAGGGCGTTATACAGATGAAGAGTTTCCTTTCCTCGCGACTACGCTGAGTTCATGGACGACGTCGTGGTCAAGCGAGGCCACGGTCCGAACGCCATCGCAGCCGAAGTCGCCGGGCTGCGATGGCTGGCCGAGCCGGGCGTGGTCCGGATCCCGACGGTGCGCAGGTACGACGAGGACTCCATGGTGATCGACCGCGTCGGCACCGGGCAGCCCAGCGCCGGCGTCGCCGAACAACTGGGTCGCGGACTGGCGGCCTTGCATGCCGCCGGCGCGCCTGCATTCGGCTCCCCTCCCCCAGACGGACCTGCCGAGGCGTGGATCGGGCGGGCCCCGATGACCAACGCGACCGGCGACGACTGGCCGAGCTGGTACGCCGAACACCGCGTCCTCCCCTACGTCCGCCAAGCCGTGGACAACGGCGCGCTCGACGCCGGCGAAGCGGTCATCTTCGAGCGCGCCTGCACCCGGATTCCCGACGTCACGGAGCCACCCGCCCGCCTGCACGGCGATCTCTGGAACGGCAACGTCCTGTGGGACCCGCGCGACGCCTGGCTGATCGACCCCGCCGCACACGGCGGCCATCGGGAGACCGATCTCGCCATGCTGCGCCTCTTCGGCCTCCCCCACCTCGACCGTCTTCTCGGCGCCTACCAGGAGGTCTCCCCGCTGGCCGACGGCTGGACCGAGCGGATCGGGCTGCACCAGCTGTTCCCGCTGCTCGTGCACACCGTCCTGTTCGGACGTGGCTACGCAGCCCAAGCCATCGCCGCCGCGCGGACGACTGGTAGAAGTTGACTATGTCGCGCTACCACGAGCTCAAGTACCGCGCGGTCACCGCGTTCCAGCGCCGGGTCGGCAACCCGATCCTGCGGCGGCTGCCGATTCAGACGATCCTCGAGACCACCGGGCGGAAGTCGGGCCAGCCCCGGCCGACCCCGATCGGCGGGCGGCGGGTCGGGCGGGAGTTCTGGCTCGTCTCCGAGTACGGCGAGAAGTCGCAGTACGTGCGGAACATCCAGGCCGATCCCCGGGTCCGGCTGCGGCTGCACGGGCGGTGGCACACCGGGACCGCGCACCTGGTCCCCGACGACGACCCGCGCGCCCGGCTCAAGACGTTGCCGCTGCTCAACAGCACCGGAGTGCGCGCGATGGGCACGAACCTGCTGACCCTGCGCGTCGACCTCGACGACTGATTCCAGCCCCCGGGAACATGACCGGCGGTCACTTCGTTCGCGCGGCATGATGACTTGGCTGGGCCTCGCGCTCCCCGGTGGCGTGTTGCTCCTGATGGCGGTCGCGGCGTTCGAGATGCGCCCCAACGGCCACAAGCGGCTGAAGAAGCGCCTGTCGACGACCTACGTCGACGAGATGACCGCGTTCCTGTACGGGACCAAGCGGATGGAACTCGACAACCGCGAAACCATGTCGATGCTGCTGGACGGCGACCTCGCGCAGGGCGCACCGCCCGGGCACGACATCGACCTTGAGCGCGGGGTGGCCGTGCTGCGGCCCAACGATCCGGAGCGTCCCTAGCCTCGCCTCGGCCCTTCGCTCCCCCGCCGATGCCCCGAACGACGCGTTCGAGACACCCAGTGTCCCGAACGCGTCGTTCGGGACGCTGGGCCACACCGACCACGCCACCTTGGCCTTTCCAAATACGTAACTCACGTGATCAGAGCCGGAACTCGCGTGATTGAAGGCGTAACTCGCTAGAAAAGGCTCGTCTCGGGTTTCGCGACCGGGCTCATGGTCGCCTCGAGCACCCGCACCCCGGCCAACGAAGCCGCGCGCTTCCCGACTTCGTGCACCTTCACGTGGTCACGGTGGCCGTAGCCGCCATTGCGGTCGTAGCTCAGGAGCACCGAAGCGTCCTCGGCACACAGGATGTCCGCGAGGAGACCGGCAGCCTCCGTCGAGATGGGCGTGAAAAGCCACGACAGTCGCCATCGCCCCAGTTTGCCGAACCCGTCAGGCGTGCGTCAGGCGATCGCTCACCGACCGTTCCACCAGCACCGGCAGGAAACTGCGGACGCCCGCCTCGGTGAAACGGCGGCGCTCTTCGCGGATGGCGACGGTGATGTCCGGTTCGCGAGCGGCGCCGTATTCGTCGACCAGGCGATCGGACAACGCCAGGGAGCTCTCGTCCTCACCCTTGGCGGTGAGCTCGTCCATGTCGGGATGGCGCATCACGCGCCCCCTTCCCTTGATCGGCTCCGCGCCCGAACTACCCGATCCAGCCGACGGCCAAACGCGGGGGGCTGCGATTCCGGCGCCTTCGTGGCACGGTGATCCGCGTGAATCTCCTGCGCACTCTCGTCGACACGGTGGCCGACCGCGCCGTCGTCCCCGGCTACTCCAGGCTCGGTTACACACTGCGGCAGCAGTGGTGGGCCCCGCTGCCCTCAGACGCGCTGGCCGGCAAGCGCGCAATCGTGACCGGCGCGAACTCCGGGCTCGGCGAGGCGTGCGCGGCGGGGCTGGCCCGGCTCGGCGCCGCCGTCCACCTCGCCGTGCGCACACCTGAGAAGGGCGAGAAGGCTTGCGACCGGATTCTCGCGGAGACGCCGGACGCGGAGCTGGAGGTCGACGAATGCGACCTCACCGATCCAGCGAGCGTGCACGACTTCGCCGCGGGATTCCTGGCCACGAACGAAACCCTGGACATCCTGGTGCACAACGCCGGGGTCCTCCCAGCCGGCCGCCAAGAGAACGGCGACGGTGACGAGATCACCCTGGCGACCCACGTGCTCGGCCCGCACCTGCTGACCGGCCTGCTGCGGCCCGCGCTGACGGCCGCCGGCGGACGCGTGATCTTCGTGTCCTCCGGCGGGATGTACGCGCAGAAGCTGCACGACGAGGACCTCCAGTTCCAGCAGGGCACCTACCGTGGCGCCGCCGCCTACGCGCGCACCAAGCGGATGCAGGTCGTGCTCGCCCGGCGCTGGGCGGAGGAGCTCGCGTCCGACGGCGTCGCCGTGCACAGCATGCATCCGGGCTGGGCCGCGACCCCCGGCGTCACCGACTCCCTGCCCGGCTTCGCCAAGCTGATGGCGCCGCTGCTGCGCACGCCCGAACAGGGCGCGGACACGACCGTGTGGCTGGCGGCCTCCCCCGAGGGCGGACGTCTTTCGGGCGGGTTCTGGCACGACCGCGCCCGCCGCCCCGAGCATTACTTGCCGTGGACAACTGAATCCCGCGCGCAGGCAAACGTGCTTTGGTCCTTCTGCGCCGAACACACCGGAATCCGCTGAGCGCACATTCGCGGAATTGCACCCGACCGGCGGAATCGCCATTCCACCACCCGCCACCGCGGCTGTGCTCCATCCGCTGTACGACTTACCAAACGTGCTGCACCTGGGCTTTGTCGAACTTCGACCGGTTCGTGGCGAAGTTCATGAATCGTTTTTGACGGATTAGCCCTGCCGGACGTACCGGAACGCTGCCCAGGTCCGCTACGTTACTTCCGTTTTCGCATCGGAACCACACCGTGACCTGGCCTGGGGGCTTGGGATGAAACGCCGGGACCGGATGCGGCGACTAGTACAGCGGGTGACCATCCCGCTACGCGAATCGGAGCAACCGGTTGGACCACCCGCACGAGAGCTGGTTCCCCGGTTTGCGTTGGGGGTCCAGACCATGCCGCCGGACGGGGAGAAGATGCGCCGGACATTCGTCGTCGCCGACGTCGTTCGTCCTGCCGGGTACGAGGACCGGCTCAAGAGAGTGCTCAATGATCTGCACGACGGCCTCGGGCCGACGCTCGCGGTCGCGGTGCTCGGGCTGCGCGCTGCCCGTGAAATGATCACCCGCGACCGGGCGGGCGCCGAGCACCTGCTCGCCCGGCTCGAGGACGAGCTCTACGGTGCGATCACCGACCTGCGCCGCACGGTGGCCGACGCGCGCCCGCCCGCGCTCGACGACGTCGGGCTCGTACTGGCCGTGCGCCGGTACGCCGAAACGCTCTCCGATCGGGTGCCGGCCGAGCACGGCCCGCTGCGGGTCGAGGTCGAGGTCCGCGGCGAGCTGCCGCCGCTGTCGGCGGAGATCGAGGTCACCGCGTACCGGATCATCCGGGAGGCGCTGGTGAACGTCGCCCGCCACTCCGGAGCCCGGCACTGCACGGTCCTTCTCTGGCCGCTGGACGGCGACCTGCACGTGGAGATCGTCGACGACGGCGTGGGCACCGACGGCGAGGCGCTGCCCACCATCGGCGGGACCGGGCTGCGCTCGATGCGGGAACGCGCCGGCGACCTCGGCGGTGGCTGCCGCGTCGAGCCGGTCTCCTCGGGTGGCACCCGGATCGCCGCCTGGCTCCCGCTCGCCGCCGGGGAGTGAGGCCGATGTTCGACGCCCTGCGCGTCCTGGTCGTGGACGACCATCCCGTCTTCCGGGCGGCACTCTGCGCGATGCTCGCCGCCACCGAGGGCATGGATGTCGTCGGCGAGGCGGCCGACGGCCTGACCGCGGTCGCCGACGCGGGCCGGCTGGAACCCGACGTCATCCTGATGGACCTGAACCTCCCGGACCTCGACGGCGTCGAGGCGACGCGGCGGATCGTGAACGCCAGCCCGCACACCGGTGTCCTGATGCTGACCATGTTCGAGAACGAGGCTGCGGTGTTCGCCGCCATGCGCGCGGGCGCGCGCGGTTACCTGCTCAAAGGCGCGCGCAACGAGCAGATCATCCGCGCGGTCCAGGTGATCGGCGACGGCGAGGCCATCTTCAGCCCGGCGATCGCCACCCGGGTGCTGAGCCTGCTGGGCACGGCGGCACCGCGCGACGAGTCCTTCCCG
>Ga0307507_10006661_pt1 | contig 17491 bp, 17 predicted proteins | sample 7_EM_MG_FD_207223 | JGI IMG/M metagenome (GOLD analysis project Ga0307507, IMG submission 207223) | Populus trichocarpa ectomycorrhiza microbial communities from riparian zone in the Pacific Northwest, United States - 7_EM | ecosystem: Host-associated > Plants > Roots > Unclassified | place...
GGGAAAAAGCCATCAACCCAAGTCTCTCTGGTCTGAGACCAACCGCACACCAGCCACACAAAATAAGAAATCAAACTCCGACTAAAGGGGCGGAATAAGAAACATCAAATAAATACAGGGGGAGGAATCAACAGGAAAACCCTTGCCGTAGACACCTGACAAAATGAAATAATTGATGAACCACTTGTGAAACCCTAAGTAACCGACAATGAAAGAAGAACAAAGGGGGTGCGAGGGCCACTAAAACCGTTGTCACGTTGCAACCATTACTCAAGAACCCAAGGCGTTGACATCCGCCACTGAGGGAGTGCAATACGACGACAGAGCGTAACCAACGGGCGCGACCGTGGCAATCGCTAGGGCGGGGAAGGCAGTAGGGTGCCAGCCGAGTTAGTGGACTGTAGCTGTAACCGAGCAACGGGATGAAACCTGAAGGGGGAGAGGAGGGGTAGACGCAATAACCGTGGAAACTATCGGTAACCGTGTGCGTGTCTGACTAGGCAGCCTCTAACAGAAGTGAAGAGAACGGAAAAATCGACCGTAGCCTGTTGAAGAGTTTTCTCCTACTGCGAACTGTAGTCCCAGCCGTCTGTAACCTGGGCGAGAGGGTGTTGCCGACTGTGCGAACGCTAAGCGAGGCAGCGAAGCGGAAGCGAAGAGAGGGGGTGATAGAGCCAAACGACCCCTAGAAACAAGGACGCCAGGGGCCAAGAACATGATAGGGAAGTAAGACGGGAGGAGGAGGGTGCAGCTCATGGAGAGTGCTTGGTGCAGCTCACTGAGAGTGCGGGGGTGGTGGATGTTGACGATGAACTCTCATGGGGTTGAGTTTTCACTCGCCGAGTGTGTAAGGGAGATGGTTCGTGACCCAAATCCCGTGTCTTTTTTTTCTTTTTTATTCTTCTTTTTTTTTTTTCTACTTTTTTTTTTTTTATCATCTTAGATTTGTTTTGTCTTCTAGGTACAAAAAGTGCATGCAGCGCTAGCTATGGCATAAAAAAACCTCCTATAACTGACCAAACGGCGCCAGGGAAAAAACCATCAACCCACGTTCCTCTGGTCTGGAACCAACCGCACACCAGCTACGCAAAATAGGAAATCAAACTCCGACTAAACGGGCGGAATAAGAAAATCAAATAAATACATAGGGAGGAATCAACAGGAAAACCCTTGCCGTAGACATCAACAAAAAAAATAATTGTTATAACCACTTCTCGAAACCTAAAGTAACAACAATAAAGGAAGAACAATAGGGGGTGCGGGAGGCCACTAGAATAAAGCAACGCGCCACCAAAGCAGCGCGACCGTGCAACCATTACTCAAGAGCCCAAGGCCTTGACATCCGCCACCGAGGCAGTGCAATACGACGACTGAGCGTAACCGAGGGGTGCGACCGTGGAGAAGTCGCGAGGGTGTTGTAAGATAAAAGGGCAGTAGGGTGCCAGCCGAGTGACTGGATTTTAGGGGTAACCGAGCAACGGGACGAGACCTGAAGGGGGAGAGAAGGGGTAGACCCAATAACCGTGGAAACTATCGCTAACCGTGTGCGTGTCTGACTAGGCAGCGTCTAGCTAAAGTGAAGAGGATGGAGAAATCGACCGTGGCCTGTTGAAGAGTTTTCTCCTACTGCGAACTGTATTCCCAGCCGTCAGTAACATGGGCGAGAAGGTGTTGCCGACCGTGCGAACGCTAAGCGTGGCAGCGAAGCGCAAGCGAAAAGAGGGGGTGATAGAGCCAAACGACCCCTAGAAACAAGGACGCCAGGGCCCAAGAACATGATAAGGGAAGTAAGGCGGGAGGAGGAGGGTGCAGCTGACGGAGAGTGCTAGGTGCAGCTCACTGAGAGTGCGGGGGTGGTGGAAGTTGACGATGAATTCTCATGGTGTTGAGATTTCAATCGCCGGGTGTGTAGAGGAGATGGTTCGTGACCCAAATCCCATGTCCCGAGGGTGACTTTATATAGGGGTTCTTCCCTCAACCCTAACCCTGCGTGACTCATCCCCTTGCGTCACGCAACGCATGACTTCTAGTGAGTCATAGTGTGATATCCATCAGCTGACTCGTAAGAGGCAACTCCGCCGTATCTCGCAACCAATCAAAACCCATAAAAGAAGTCATCTGCCCTAACGGGGTCACATGCGTGAAACCAATGACTCATAATTATGAGTCATGTGCGAAATACATAAAACACATGACCACAAACGTGCATCATGTCAAATATCAACCAATAACAATAAACCAATGACACACTATTGCGTTGTTATGTGAGAACTTATAAGTCAACTGATCTCATTGCCTAAAAGATAACAAAGCAATGACTAATAACTATTAGTCATGTGAAATTCTGTCTTGCTTAGTCACCGTTTGTGACATTAGCTCCCTTCCCCCTCTAGCATCGGTCCCACGATAAGAAACTCCTTCCTTCCACAACATACCCCCGATCTGGCGCATTCTCTGTTTGCCTCGATTAAGACTTGTTGGAGTTTTCTCTTTTCCTCATCAAGTCGTTCCAGGTCGTTGTTCTTTCCCCACAATGATTCGGGCGGCGCGGTTCAGTTGGCTTCGGAGGTCCGAGATCTGTTTTTCTATCGCTTCCACGTCCCGCGTGGTTTTTCGCTCCCCTCCCTTCCTAGCCGTGTCCTTACAGCTTTTCTCTTTCCTTGTTCTCTCCTATCGTTCTTTGACAGGGTCCCTTTTTCTCCGACTTGTCTGGGGTAGTATCCGGCGTCCACCTTTTCCCATGGATGTTCTCTGCACTCATCGTTAAAACAGTGCTCTCAGCTCGTGAGGTCTCCCTGGGGTCTGCTGGCTCTTCGCTGACGAGGTTGTTGTGGGGCCCAGTCCTCTCCTGGGTTCGCTTCCATCTCCTGTCGCCAGTCGTGGTCGTGGGTGACACTTGGTTTTCTCGATCTTCTGGTGAATTGTGGGTACCAGTCTGACCCTTGTTTTTCGCGAAGATGGATTTGTTATCCCTTGTCAGTGCAGTCCGTCCAATGCATAGAAGGGTGCGCCACATCGCTACTTGGTGAGCCCGAGTATTTCCGGCTGGTGGGGGTAGCATTGCGGGCGAGGCGCTGGGCGTCGCTCTCTGGGGTCTGCGAGCGTCGTTCTTGTTTAACACTGGGGGGAGGTGCAGAGGACCATCTGTTGATCCTGACGGGTATCCACTCCGGGCTTTCGTGGCTAGCACCAGTGGAATCGTTGGACAGCGTATTCTGAATTGTTGAAGTTCTTGGCTGGATAACAGACTTTGTCGTGTTCGGGTGAATAGGATTTCCACTTAGGCCGATATTGGAGCTTGTTGTAGTGGTGTCGTGAGTCGATGATTTTGTCGCGTTGGTATTTGTCTTCTCCGTCTATCTGAATAGGAGGAGGATGTTCATTGATCTGGAAGGGGAATTGGTTGTCTTAGTATGGTTCGAGGAGGGAGATATGGAATGTGTTGTGTATGGCCATTGAGGGCGCAAGGCCAGCTTCTATGCGCTCGGCCCAACCTTTGCCAAGATTGTGAAGGGTCCGATTTTCTTGTAGTCCAACCTGTTTGATGGTCCTGTGCTCTTGATTTTGCCTGGCAATCGCTACATCATATCTCCTGACTGTAGACTTGCATCATATTTCCTGTGTAAATCGTAGTATTCTTGGTGTCGTATTTGCAAGACCACCATTTCGTGTTTTAATAACTCATGCAACAGAGTCATTTCTTCCGGTTTCGTTTGTTTTACTGGAATCAGATGACCGCTCATCTCGTATTCAGGGTGGATTCCGGAATTTACAAAGAAGGGTGTGTTTTTGATGGTCTCCTGATATCCGTTGTTGTATCCAAATTCGGCTAGTGGTAGGTAACCACACCAATTGTCTTGTTGATAGTTGATGTATGCTCGAAGGTATTGTTTCAATATGGCATTGGTCCGTTCGGTCTATCCATCTGTTTGTGAACGGAAAGCCGTGCTGAGTCTTTGTTCAATTCCTAATCTCCACGTAGTTTCTGTCCATAGGTCTGAGGTGAATAGTGTCCCCCTGTCGGTGATGATATCGTGTGGTAGTCCGTGTAGCCTGACTATCTCCTTCATGCAGAGCTTGGCGAACTTTCAGGCATCGAAGTCCTTCGAGCATGAAATGAAATCGCTCATTTTAGTCAGCCGATCAATGACCACCTTTATGGTGTCATATCCGTCTGATTTCGGCAGGTCTGTAATGAAGTCCATAGCTATTGATTTCCATGATCGATCGGGGGCCTCATTTGATTGTAGCAATCCGCAGGGAGCATGTCGGACCTCCCTGGTTCTCTGATATGTGTTACAATTCTTTATGAATCTTTTGATCTCTTCTTTTATCTTTGGCCAATAATATCGTCAGTTGATTAGTCCAGTAGTCTTTGCCGTTCCGCCGTGTCCCGCCGGTAGGGGTTCGTAGTGTCGAGCGATCAGAGCGGTTTGTATCTCTTCCTCGTTTGGTATCCAAATCTTTCTTGGGTACCATAACAGGCTGTCCTTCCATTGGCATAGCCCCAGCGCTATTCCTTTCATTTCTTTTTTTCCTTTGTCCAAGTTTCTTTTGATCTCTTGGATTTCGTTGTCGACGTTGCTTGCCTTCTCTATCTCTCCCTCGTCATTGTCTTGGAATTCTCTTCTTTCCAATACGTCGAGCTTGATTTCTTCAGTTTCTGGGATATCCCAGTATCGTTCTTTGGGCAATAAGATCCCCACATTTTGCGTCACTCCCTTGTAGCCTGGGATGGGTAGGTCTCCCTCTCGTCTTGTGAGGGCCTCTGGCTTTCCCCCTTCTTTCCCTGGACGGTATTCGATTTTGAAGTTGTATTGACTTAATTCTTGCATCCATCGTGCTTGTCGTTCGCTTAGTTCGTTCGTCGTCATGAAGGTCACTAAGTTCTTGGGGTCTGAGGACGGGTACCGGCTTCGGACTTCCTCTCATGTATCGTTCCCATTCGTGGAACGCCTGAACTATTGCTAATAGTTTCTTATCGTGTATATCATAGTTGCATTCGGCGTCTGACATTGTTTTTGATCCGTATACCACTGGCCTCCATTTCCCGTCCTTGCATTGCTCAGATAGTATTCCGGAGGAGATGTATTTTGAGGCGTCTGTTTCCATCTTGGTCAGTGTGAGGGGGTCGAAGTAGACCAGTACTCGTGCTCTGGTGAGTTTTGTCCCTCGTTCGTCGAATGCCTTTTGTTCCTATCCTCGCCACTCCCAGTTGCCGGCACATTTCTTTTTTGTCTTTGCATAAAGTGGCATGGCTGTTCTGCTGAAACCTTCCATACATGGTGGGTAGAAGTTGCAGAAACCTACGAAGCATTGGATTTCCTTGATTTTGTTGGGTGCCGTCCCGTCCCAGATGGTCTGTGTCTTGACTGGGTCTGTCTTGACCCCTTCTTACCCAATGATAAATCCTAGGTATTCAGTTTCGCTTTGGTGGAATTCACATTTGGATGGTTTGACCTTCATCCCCGATTTTCGTATTGCTTCAAGGATGTTGCAGCCGCCTTTTCGGTGTTGTTGTAGAGTGTTTGAATATATGAGTATGTCATCTGGATAGACAATGCAACACATATCGATGTGTTCCATAAGGACCTCATTGATCCCTCGCTGGAACGCGGCCAGTGCGTTGCATAGCCCAAATGGCAGGACTAGATATTCGTAAGTCCCTAATTTTGTTGAAAAGGTTGTCTTCCATTCGTCCCCCTCTCTGATCCTAATGTTGTGATAGGCGTCCTTGATATCCAGCTTGCTGAAGTACTTGGCGCCTCCCAGCCTATCCAGTGCTTCGCTAGTGAGCGCTAGCGGGTGTTGATCGTGTTTCGTAATTGCGTTGAGCACCCAATGATCGGCGCAAAGTCTGAGTTTGCCGTCTTTTTTCTTGACAAACATGATCGGTGAAGCCCTTTCGGACTTCACCCTCCGGATCCATCCTCGATTTTCGTTCTGTTCGATGTATAGGTGGAGGTTCTCTAATTGGTTGTAACTCAGGCCGTATATTTTCTTGATGGGTACCATCTTGCCTTCTTCCAGATCGATACATAGATCGATGCCTGGTCCGTGGGGTGGTACCTTTGTCTTGTCTCCTTTTTCAAATATATCCAACAGGTGGTGATATTCTTAAGGGACCGTTTCTTTAACATCCTGGTCTTCGTTGTTCTTTTTGGTTTTTATTGCCAGTTCAGTGCTAATATTAATTGCTTCCAACGGAATTTCGTCCTGGATTTCATCCCATCGTATGATGCCACTTGTTTCTCCTCTCCGCTAGAACTGTCCGAACACTCTTGCTGATATCTCGGTGATTTCCATTGGTAGCTTGGCACCCGCGCCCTTGACCTCTTGATCCATCGTGGTGTTGGAGTTCCCAAACCCTTGATCCCCTCTTTCGGTATTGTCCAACTGGGTTCCTTCTTTTAGCTCCCTGTTGTCGATGTTTTCGATGATCAGTTGTGCTATTCAGTCTCCTTTCTCCACTCGGTATGGTTGGTCTCCTAGGTTGACTAGGAGCACCTTCACTTCTCCTCTGTAGTCGTAGTCTATCACACCTGCATTTGGCATGAGTCGGTGTTTGACTGCTAAACTGCTTCGTGGAGCAATTCATCCACGGGTATTGTGATATAGTTTCATTGCTATTCCCGTCCCAAAAATTGCTTGCCCTTTGGCAGGAACGTCGGATCCTTTGTTTGCGTACAGGTCGTGTCCTGCCGCTCCTGCTGATCCCTTCGTAGGCACTCTGGCCTCAGCGGATAGCTTCTTGACTCTGACACTCTGGTCACTGGCCGTCGGGCTTTTCTTGGCCTGGACCTTGGAGAATCTCCTGATCAGATTCTGTTCCGGGGCTTTTTCTTCGGATATCGCATAGGCAACGGGCAAAAGGTTGAGACACCAAGTCGTACATTGTTTTGCTACTGAAGCTGATCCTTTTCTTGTTTCAATCACTTGTTGGATTGTGTTCTTTTAACCATGGCATCCCGAGGATGACCTCCTGGTTTTGGAGGTTTGCCACTTGGAAGGTTGCCAATTCCCTATGGCTACTAATGTTCATAGGTACTTTCGTCATATGGGTAACAGGTAGCATAGCGCTTGGTTTTCCGTCTGCAACCTAAATCTGCTTCGGGCTTTTTGCTTTGATCATCTTGATCCCGTGTGTGTTGCAGACTTCTCTGTCCATGAAGTGGTCTGTTGCTCCTGAGGCAATCATGGTGTTGATAGTGACTGACTCCTTTCCGCTGTGTAGTTGTATCTTGACCATAATATTGTCACTGTCGTGTTCGAGGGTTTCCGTGTAGTTGAGTGCCGCGTAGTAATATTCCATGATGATGGCTTTTCGTTCAGGTCGGTCCCTCAGACCATCTCTTACTGGGGACATTCGTCGTTTCCCGACTGTTCGGGTTCCTGCTCGACATCTTTTTCCCTGATTTCGGGTTCAGACTCCCAGGAGGCAGGGCACTTGATTGCCTGCCAGCCCCTGGCCTGCCCGTTGAATGTTTTGGGTCCGTCCTTCCTGGTCCAGTTCCTGGCTAGGTCTCCTGGTATTGCGCATTTGAGGCATACTTGTTCTCGCATTCCCTTTTGGAATTCTTCTCTAGAAATGTTAAATTTTGGTCGTTTTCTGGTAGCATCCAATTTTATGGGGTCGCCATAATTCTGGTTGGCATTATTTGCTTGTCAACAAGTCCGGATCTGGGTTTGAGGGTATGATTGTTTCCCGTTGGATGTTCTTTGTTGATCGTGATCCTTGGATATGTCTGACCGTTGCCAGCTTAGTTTCCTTGCGGATTGCCCATTGGGCTAGTGCTGCGAGGCCCTCGTATTTTTCGCTGCAGGCTCCCCCTCCGTTTTGTAGTTCTGTGTGCATTCCTCCTAGGAGGAGTTCTCCTCCTGTCGAGTAGTCCAATTCGGCTTCGCTGGCCACCAAGCGGAACTCGTTCCAGTATTCCGTAATCAATCGCTTGCCTTGTTTCATGTTTTCTAGTTTGATTCTTGCTTCCCCTTTGGCGTCCTTTACACCAAATTGTCTTTGCAATTCTGCTTTGAATCCTGCCCAGTTGTCCCAAGTTGGGGTGATTTGGTCTTCTGCGTAGGTGTGATCCATCTTCCTGCGTGGTCCCTTTGGAGGCTTGTCGCATATAGGATTTGTTCCACATCATTGCCGTCCTGCCACCCTACTGTCCTGTAGTATACTATGAGTTGGGCTAGCCAACCTCATAGTATGTGTCGTTCCCCTCGGTAAACCTCTGGTTTCTTGGCTTTGGGCTTGCTGGTTCCTCCGCTTAGGGATGGCATTATTTCTGTCATCTGTTCCGGGTTTAGGATTGTGGTTGTTTCTGAGGATGTCGCTCCTCTTTGTCCTCTTGTAGCTGCCATCGTGTTTGGTCGTGTCCTTCCCCTTTCTTCGGTGTCTTCTGATACGATTTGCGATGGTGGCTCCGGTGTTGTCGGGCTTGGTGCCCTCTCTTTTGTTAAGGCCCTTTGCAGTCCTTCTCCAAGTGATGAAAGGTCGAGGTTGTCCGCTAGTGGGTCGATATCCTTTTCGTTGTTGGTCTCCGTTTTGTCTGTTTGTTAGGTGCTGCTGGGTTGACGCAACCAAATGTTACCATCCTCTGCTCTTCAGGTGATACTTGCAGCCAGTAACCAATAGTCTCCTAACAATCACTTCTTCTTGGCCCAGTAGCTGTTGCGATAGCTAAGTAGTTTGACTCCTCTCTGGCAACGTCGATCGCTAGGCTCATATGAGACAGTCGTGTCTCGATTCCCCCAAGCGTGATAAATGAGGATATTTGAATCAAATAGTATAGTGCATGAAAGAACTTAGATGGTTGCGTGAAGAACCCAAATCCCATTCCCCGAGGGTGCCCTGATATAGGTGTTCTTCCCTCTACCCTAACCCTGCGTGACTCATCCCCTCGCGTCACGCGACTCAACACTCGTAGTGACTCATCCTGTGAAATCCATCAGCCGACACGTAAGAGTCAACAGCGCCGTATCTCGCAACCAATCAAAACCCATAAAACAAGTCATGTGCCCTAACGGGCTCACATGTGTGAAACCCCTGACTGATAACTATGAGTCTTGTGCGAAATACCTAAACCAGATGACCACAAACATGCCTCATGTCAAATATCAACTAATAACAAGAAACCAATGACACGCAATTGCGTTGTTATGTCAGAGCTTATAAGTCATCTGATCCCATAGCGTAAAAGATAACAAACCGATGACTAATAACTATTAGTCATGTGAAATTCTGTCTTGCTTAGTCACCGTTTGTGACAAACACCAAGATATCCGGTTCTGGCTCACAACCTGGAAGGATCTTTTCGATCGAAACCCATCCCTGTGGCCGGACGTGGCAGACGGTATTAAATAAGCCTTGTCCAAGTTCAAAGGATCACAAGTAGCATCCTTCGCTATAACCTACCAGAACCAAATGACTGGCAAATTAGGCCACATACGACAGGAAGATTACAAATTATGGGATGTCTTTGCCGAACAAGGTATACGGCGATTTACTGCCACCCATGAAGAAGAGAAAGCCCTACTAGAAAGGTTGCAAGTCCGATCCAAGAATGACATTAACCAATTTCTAGGGGAATTTGAAAATTGGAATGTTAAAGCAAAGGTTACTGGAATTGCCTTCCGAAAGTTAATGAGAGACCACATACCGGAAGAGGCTGAAAGGCGAATGTCAATGCAGCAAGCATACTCCGACGACCGGGATTGGATAGAAGCTCTCTGACAAGCAGATCGCGATGAGGAAGATTTCCAGGAAGTAAAAAGGCTTCAGGACAATAATTTCTCGAGGTGGAATTCAAGTGGGAAAAGGAAACGTGACGAGCCAACAACGGCAAAGACAACGAAAAAACCTACGTATCCCGCTAAAGAGGAAAGGGTATACCTGGCGAAGCAAAAGGAGGAGAGGGTAGACAAAGGGAAGGCGGCGCCCCGGCAGAAAATTATGTATCGAGTTTGGGCCAACGCACACACCGGTATCGACCAGATAATAGTCGACGAACGAAAAGCAAAGTGTCACAAACGGTGACTAAGCAAGGCAGACTCTCACATGACTAATAGTTATTAGTCATTGGTTTGTTAATCTTTCACGCTATGAGATCAGTTGACTCATAGGTTTTCACATGACGACGCAATAGCGTGTCATTGGTTTATTGCTATTGGTTGATATTTGAAATGACGCACAATTGTGGTCATGTGGTTTATGTACTTCACACATGACTCATAGTTATGAGTCATGGGTTTCACGCATGTGACCCCGTTAGGGCACATGACTTGTTTTATGAGTTTCGATTGGTTGCGAGATAGGGTGCAGCTGACTTGGACCAGTCAGCTGATGGATTTCACACTATGACTCACTATGAGTCATGAGTCGCGTGACGCGAGGGAAGGAGTCACGCAGGGTTAGGGTTGAGGAAAGAACCCCTATATAAGGGCACCCTCGGGGCGAGAGATTTGCGTTCTTCCAGCAACCATCTAAGTTCTTTCATACTATTTACTTTCAATACAAAGATCTTTATCTATCAAGCTTTCGGGAATCAAGACACGACTGTCTTATAGGAGTCTAGCGATCGACATTGCTAGATAGGAGTCAACGGACTTCGCTATCGCAACAGATATTGGGCCAAGGGAAGTGATCGTTAGACGACTATCGGTTACCTGCTGCAAGTATCACCCGGAGAAGAGAGGATTGTAACATTTGGTTGCTTCAACCAGGAGCACCTAACAAACAGACCAAACGGAGACCAATAACGAAAACGACATTGACCCCCTAGCAGAAAATCTCGACCTTTCATCACTAGGAGTAGGACTTGATAGACCCTTAACAGAGGAGAGGGCACCAAGCCCTACAACACCAGAACCACCATCACCAATCGGATCAGAGGAAACACAAGAACGAGGAAGGACAGGACGAAACACGATGGCGGCTACAGCAGAACGAGGGGGAGCAACCTCCTTAGAGGCAACCCCGATTCTGAATCCTGAGCAGATGAGACAAATCATTGTATCCTTAAGCGGGGGAACCAGGAAGGCCAAGGCGAAGGAACCAGAGGTTTATGGAGGAGAACGAAACAAATTGCGACAAAGGCTAGCCCAACTCATAGTATACTACCGGACGGTAGGATGGCAAAACGGGCATGATGAGGTAAAAATCCTCCATGCAACAAGCCTCCTAAGGGACGACGCGGGAACCTGGATCACTCCTTACGCGGAACAAAGAATCACCCCAACATGGGACAACTGGGCAGGATTCAAGGCAGAATTACAAAGACAATTGGGTGTAATCGACGCCAAGGGAGAAGCAAGGATCAGACTAAAAAACATGAAACAAGGCAAACGATCAGTCACTGAATACTGGAACGAATTCCGCCTCGTGGCTAGCGAAGCCGAGTTGGACGATTCCACCGGAGGAGAATTGCTTCTTGGAGGAATCATCGCAGAATTACAGAACGCATGGGGACCTAGCAGCAAGGAGTACGAGGACCTCGAAGCCCTAGCCCAGTGGGCAATCCGGAAGGAAACCAAACTGGTGACGGTCAGACATATCCAAGGATCGCCCTCAGCAAAAAACAGCCAAAGGGAAACCGCTATACCACGAAGCCCAGATGGGACATATCGACCCGCAAATAATGGGAACCAGAATTACGGCGACCCCATGGAACTTGAGGCGACTAGGAGACGACCAAGGTTCAACATCTCAAGAGAAGAATTCCAAAGAGGAATACGAGAACAACTATGTCTCAAGTGCGCACAACCCGGACACCTAGCCAGAAGCTGCCCGAAAAAAGATGGACAGAAACTATTCAACGCACAAGCCAGGAGCTGGTAACCCGGCAAGAAAACTGCGCCCTGGCAAACCAAACCAAAGATTAGGGAAATCGAGGTCAAACAGGAACCCGAACAGTCGGGAAACGACGACTGTCCCCAGTAAGAGATGGTCTGACGGACAGACCCGAACGAAAACCCATCATCATGGAGAACTATTACGTGGCACTCAATTACACAGATACACTCGAAAACGACAATGACCACATTATGGTCAAAATACAACTACACGGCAAAAACGAGTCAGTCACTATCAACGCCATGATTGACTCCGGAGGAACAGAGGACTTCATAGACAGCGAAGTCTTCGACAAACACGGGATCAAGATGGTCATAGCAAAAAACCCCAGGGAGATTTACCTTGCGGACGGAAAACCAAGCGCTATGGGGTCCGTTACCCATATGACGAAAGTACCTATGGACATTAGTAGCCATAGGGAATTGGCAACCTTCCAAGTGGTGAATCTCCAAAACCATGAGGTCATCCTGGGAATGCCATGGTTAAGACAACACAATCCAACGATCGATTGGAATGACAAAAGGATCACATTCAACAGTGAACGATGTCCCACTTGGTGTCTCAAAATTGCGCCTGTTGCATATGCGGTACCCGAAGATAAAGCCCTGGAAGAAAATCTCATCACCAGATTCTCTAAGGTCCAGGCCAGAATGGACCAACGACGGGGAATGGCCTGACGGCCAGTGACCAGAGTGTCAGAGTTAAGAAGCTATCCACTGAGGCCAGAGTACCTATGAAGAGAACAGCAAGGGCGGCAGGACACGACCTGTACGCTAATGACAGAACCGAGGTTCCTGCCAGAGGGCAAGCAATTGTTTGGACGGGGAGAGCTATTGGATTCCCTCACAACACCTATGGACGAATCGCACCACGAAGCAGTCTAGCAGTCAACCATCGACTCACGACAAATGCAGGTGTGCTAGATTCCGACCACAGGGGAGAAGTGAAGGTGGTCCTAGCCAACCTAGGAGACCAACCATACCGAGTGGAAAAAGGAGAACGGATCGCACAACTAATCATCGAAAAGATCGACAACAGAGAACTACAAGAAGTAAATCAGTTGGACGATACCGAACGAGTAGAACAAGGATTGGGGAGCTCCAAACACCACCATGGACCAAGAGGTCAAGGGCCGGACTACCAAACAAAAAAGTGGAAATCAACGAGATATCGGCAAGAGCCTTCGGACAATTCTACCCAAGAGGAGAGACAACCGGCATCCTAAGATGGGACGAAGTCGACAACGAAATTCAGCTGGAAGCTATCCAGATTAGCACCGAGCTGGCGATAAAAAACAAGAAAAACACCGAAGACCAGGACATAAGGGACACGGTCCCTCAAGAATATCACCATCTCCTGGATGGGTTCGAAAAAGGTGAAAAGGCGACGGTACCGCCCGACCGACCTGGTATCGATCTGGGAATCGACCTCGAAGAGGGAAAAACGGTACCCATCAAGAAAATATATGCCCTCAGTTACGACCAACTGGAGGAGCTCCATCGATACATCAAACAGAACGAAAGCCGAGGATGGATTCGGAGGGTCAAGTCAGGAAGGGGATCACCGATCATGTTCGTCAAGTAAAAGGACAGCAAGCTCAGACTATGCGCCGATTATCGGGCACTCAACGAAGTGACCAAGAAGAATCGACACCTGCTACCACTCATTAGTGAAGGACTGGACAGACTGGGAGGAGCCAAGTACTTCACTAAGCTGGATATCAAGGAGGCCTATCACAACATCCGAATCAGAGAAGGAGACGAATGGAAGACAACCTTCTCAACAAAACTAGGAACTTACGAATACCTAGTCATTCCTTTTGGACTATGCATGGCACCAGCGGCGTTCCAACGATGGATCAATGAGGTCCTTATGGAACACATAGACATGTGTTGCATCGTCGATCTAGATGAGGTACTTATATATTCAAACGCCCTACTACAACACCAAACGGACGTCAGCAATATCCTCCAAGCAATGCGGAAATCGGGGATAAAGGTCAAAGCATCCGAATGCGTATTCCACCAAAGCGAAACAGGATATTTAGGATTTATCATCGGACAAGAAGCAGTCAAAACCGACCCAGTTAAGACACAAGCCAAATGGGACTGGACAACACCCAAGAAAATCAAGGAAATCCAAGGTTTCCTAGGATTTTGCAACTTCTACAGACTGTTCATTGAAGGGTTCAGCAGGCCCGCCAGACCACTATACGCAAGAACAAAAAAGTAGTGCATTGGCAACTGGGAGTGGGGAGAGAAAGAACACCAAGCATTCTACGAATTAAGGACAAAACTCACTACAGCACCAGTACTGGTCTACTTCGACCCCCTCGCACCGATCAAAATCGAAACGGACGCCTCAAAAGACGTCGGTTCCAGTATACTATCACAGCAATGCCAGGACTGAAAATGGAGACCAGTTGCGTACCGATCCAAGACGATGTCGGACGCCGAATGCAACTACGACATACACGGTAAGGAACTACTGGCGATGGTGCAGGCATTCCAGGAATGGAAACGATACACCAGAGGAAATCCGAAACCAATACGGGTCCTCACAGACCACAGGAACTTAGTCACCTCGATGACAACGAAGGAACAAAACGAACGACAAGCCCAATGGATGCAAGAACTAAGTCAATCCAACTTCAAAATCGAATACCGACCAGGAAAGGAAGGAGGAAAGCCCGACGCCCTCACAAGAAGAGTGGGAGACCTACCCACTGCAGGAGACAAGAGACTCACTCGAAACGTGGGGATCCTACTGCCAAAGGAACGATACTGGGATATCCCCGAAACGGAAGAAATCAAACTCGACGTATTGGAAACAACGGAATTCCAAGACAAGGACGAGGGAGATATACAGAAGGCAAGTAACGTCGACAACGAGATCCAAGACATCAAGAGAAACCTCGACGAGGGAAGAAAAGAAATGAAGGGAATAGCGTTGGGGCTATGCCAATGGAAGGACGGCCTCTTATGGTATCAAGGAAAGATTTGGATACCAAAGGACGAAGGGATACGAACCACTCTTATCGCTAAAGATCACGAACCCCCACAGGCGGGACATGGCGGAATGGCAAAAACAATGGAACTCATCAGTCGACGATACTATTGGCCGAAGATAAGAGAAGATATCAAAAGATTCATAAAGACTTGCGACAAATGTCAAAGGACCAAGGTGGTCCGACATGCACCCTAGGGATTGCTACACTCAAACGAAGACCCCGATCGACCATGGAAATCGATAGCCATGGACTTCATTACGCACCTGCCGAAAATCAGAAGGATATGACCCCATACTGGTGGTCGTCGATCGGCTGACCAAAATGAGGCATTTCATACCATGCTCCAAGGACCTGGACGCACGGCAGTTCGCCAATCTCTTCATGAAGGAAATAGTCAGGCTATACGGACTACCACATGATATCATCACCGACAGGTGGACACTATTCACCTCAGACCTATGGAAGGAGACTACGGGGAAATTAGGAATCGAACGAAGACTCAGCACGGCATTCCACCCACAAACAGACGAACAGACCGAAAGGACCAATGCCATGTTGGAACCAAATCTACGGGCATACATCAACTACCAACAGGACGATTGGTTCTGTTAGCTGCCACTAGCAGAATTTGCATACAACAATGGATATCAGGAAACTATCAAGAACACACCCTTTTCTGCAAACTACGGAATAAACCCCGAATACCAGATGATCGGTCATCTGATACACGGAAAGTGGACCAAACAGGAAGAAATGACTCCGTTACATGAGTCATTGCGAAACGAGATGGTGGCTGCACAATGACAACAAAAAGAATACTACGATCTACAACGAAAAACCGGATCCGAACCTACAATCAGGAGAAAGGGTGTGGGGGTTGCCACGAAACATCAAGACCACAAGACCATCGAAGAAACTGGACTAGAAGAAAATCGGACCATTCAAAATCTTGGCAAAGATTGGGCCAAGCGCATATAAGCTGGGCTTACCACCCTCAATGGCGATACACAACACATTCCATATCTCCCTCCTCGAACCTTACCAAGACAACCGATTCCCCTCAGAGATCAAAGAACCCCCTCCTCCTATTCAGATAGAAGGAAAAGACGAATACGAACTGGACGAGATCATCGACTCTCGACTCCACTACAACAAGCTCCAATACCGAGCTAAGTGGAAAGGTTACTCACCAGAACACGATAAAGTCTGGTACCCAGCAGTAAACTTCAACAATGCAGAACACACAGTCCAACGATTCCACCGGCGCTACCCTAGAAAGGCCGGAGTGGATAGACGTCACGATCAACAGATTGTCCTCCGCACCTCCCCCCGTCGTCAACCATGAACGACGCTCACGAACGGCAGAGAGCGACGCCCCGCGCATTGCTCGCAACGCTACCCCCACTAGCCCAGCATACTCGGGCTCACCAAAGAGGGAGGTGGCACACCCCGCGATGAACTGGACGAGCGCCACGGACGATGGATGTCAAATCCATCTCAGCGAGAAACAAGGGTCAGGCTGGTACCCACAATTCACCAGGAGATCGAGAAAACCAAGTGTCGCCCACGACCACGACTGGCGACAGGAGATGGAAACGAACCCAGGAGAGGACTGGGCCCCACAACAACAACCTCGTCAGCGAAAGGCTCGAAGGGCCCACGGAGACCTCACGAGCTGGGAACATTGTTTTAACGACAACTGCATGGAACAGCGGTGGGAAAAGGTGGACGCCGGATACTACCCCAGACAAGTGGGAGACAAAGGGGAACTGTCGAAGAATGATAGAAGGGAACAGAGGAAGAGAAAAGCCGTGAGGACACGGCTGGAGGGAGAGGGGAGCGCAAAAACCATGCAAACTCTGGAAACACAGATCTCGGACCTCCGAAGCCAACGTGATCGCGCTGCCCAAATCATTGTGGCAAAAGACAACGACCTCGAAAGGCTCGATAAGGAGAAAGAGAAACTCCAACAAGCCTACAATCGATGCAAACAGAGGATGCGCCAAATCGGGGGAATGCTGTGGAAGGAAGGAGTTTAGCATCGTGGGACCGATGCAACAGGGGGAAGGGAGCTAATGTCACCAACGGTGACTAAGCAAGGCAGACTCTCACATGACTAATAATTATTAGTCATCAGTTTGTTATCTTTTACACTATGAGATCAGTTGACTCATAGGTTTTCAGATGACGACGCAATAGCGTGTCATCGGTTTATTGTTATTGGTTGATATTTGACATGACGCACGATTCTGGTCATGTGGTTTATGTATTTCGCACATGACTCATAGTTATGAGTCATGGGTTTTGCGCATGTGACCCTGTTAGGGAACATGACTTGTTTTATGAGTTTTGATTGGTTGCGAGATAGGGCGCAGCTGACTCGGACGAGGCAGCTGATGGATTTCACACGATGACTCACTATGAGCCATGAGTCGCGTGACGCATGGGAAGGAGTCACGCAGGGTTAGGGTTGAGGGAAGAACCCCTATATAAGGGCACCCTCGGGGCGAGAGATTTGCGTCGTTCCCGTCCTCCTCCCCGCCCTCTTCCTCTTCTCAAAGCGGCTCAAGGTCGAAAAAACGACGCAAGCTAACCGCTACACCCAATGCCTCAACTGCTACCGCTTC
>Ga0307507_10006662_pt1 | contig 17489 bp, 27 predicted proteins | sample 7_EM_MG_FD_207223 | JGI IMG/M metagenome (GOLD analysis project Ga0307507, IMG submission 207223) | Populus trichocarpa ectomycorrhiza microbial communities from riparian zone in the Pacific Northwest, United States - 7_EM | ecosystem: Host-associated > Plants > Roots > Unclassified | place...
GTTCTAAAGGAACGTGGAAGACCCACGGAAATTCCAATGGTTAAAAGGACGGTTACAGGCTTTATCAACTACCCAGTTCCCCCCCTTCTTCACAATGGGCCAATTCGATCTGGTTATTGGTCAGTCCGCTCGTCTCTACCAGATGCCGTCAGTAGTCTGATTAACTTTATAAATTTAGGTGTCCTCCTCATTGGGTTGTTCTGTATGTGCCCCGAATGTAGCTTATTTGCTGTGTTTACTCATGCTGGTCACTCGCAGTCAACACCTATTTGTATGGTCTGGTCACATACCAGTTTATCGTCTACAAAAATACGAGTAAGTCCTTGCTACGCTGACAGTATACATCCATACTAACGTGGTCTCAGAGTTCAATGATCGCGCATGGATAAGGTACTACTCTCATGCGGATTTGTCCCAATAATTCTGACTTTTCTTGCAGAGCCGTTGTTGCGACTCTCTTCGTTGTGGACACGATCCATAGTGCAGTGTAAGTCTCTCATCGTACATTGAGGAATTGCGTTGAACTTACTTTTGTTCATTGAAGTGCCGTCTATGCTGCTTGGGAACTCTGGTATGTATGTTCATTTAACTTTGTAATCATTCCTTATGTCCCCGTTAGTGTAACGAACTACGACAACCCCGCGAGTCTTGCATGTAAGTTGCGGAATCTTCGAGGAAATATTTATATGCTAACTTTGTTGGTCTAGTCGTATCCTGGACAATTCCGTTTACAGCAGTTGCTACTTCGGTCGCCGCTATTATCACCCAGTTTTTCTTGGGTCATCGGTCAGTCGTCAGGCCCTCATCTTGGCTCTCGTCTTACAATGTACCGCACCACTTAGTGTCTATGTGCTCACAAAAAACCCATATATCGTGGGTTTCATCGGTATCCTGAGCGTATTGGGCTTCATTTTCGGCACCTACGCTGGCATTTACTCAGGAATCCTGCATGCGTGCGTTTTATTCGTTTTAAACATTTAAAGTATTGACTTTCCATGCAGCATTGCGAAATTTGGCGTTTTGGGGCCATATGTTACGTGCTGGTTGGTGTTTCAAACTAGTGCTGATCTGGCTATCACCTGTCAGTTGTTTTTCTCTCAATCTTCGTTGGTATTGGTTCCTGACTCGGAACACCTTAACAGTCACACTTTCTTTCGTACTTGCTCGTTCGCGAACCGGCTTTCGCAAGACCGACACAATCATTAACCGTATTATTCGAGGAGCTGTCCAAACAGGCCTGTTCGCTTCACTCTTCGCTCTCGCGGATATGTTCAGTTTCCTGTTGCACCGCAACACCAATCTCTACGCCATGTTTGCATTCCCATTGGGCCGCATCTACACTAACGTGCGTGTTTTGTCTTTGAATATTTTTTTGTTGAAGTCTAAATTCGGTTCGATACAGACGCTTTTGGACACACTCAATGCCCGAACAGCACTCAAGGGAGCAACAAGTGGTGACTCGGATAGTAATAACGTAAGAAAGTGTTCTATTTTATATAGTCACCCTCTAAAATTCGTCAACAGAGTGCTTTCCGCATGCAGAGTAACACTATGAGTGGACTCACCGTCCACTCGATCCAAGTGCAAAAGGAAACCGTTGTGGAGGCTGAGCCCACTGGTGATCAAAAGTATCCCGTAAATGCTGTTTGAAAGCATCCTCGAACAGGATCATTGTATATAGTATCGACACAGATTTTGGAAATTGCATAGTGAAATTCATTCCGTTCCAATTTGGCGGGTTATCTCTTTCTGGCGTGTGATTGCCAATTTCAATTTTCATTACCCTAAAAGCATGTACTTTACTCGAGTTCTCCGATAGAGGATGACCAATATTTCTTATGGCGAGGCCAATAACCTGATATTTGCAACCTTATTTCAATGTGCAGAAATAATTAATAAGTAGAATACGATGAAGAGCAAAGAAGTTGCAGAGTGGACCTCATCGTGAACCACGGTCTTGAATACGAGTCCTCAGGGGTCGGGTAGTCGGGCCAGCGTCTCGACCATCTGTTTGAGAAGGTCGATGTCACTGCCCGTGAAATGAGAAAAGCCTGCACGGCTTTCAAAGATTGCCTCGAAACCAGCGCGGCCGTCTACTAACGTTCCTGGCTCGTAGGACGGCGGTAGACAGGTAACGACGTAGGACTGGTCAAAGTCACTGATGATAGTGGTTTCATTGATGCGTACAGCATTTTGTAAGGTACAACAAGCATGGTTGGCCGCCAGGTTTTTTCCGTCGCTGGATTGCCCAGACGGGCGTACACTTCGGCGTCTGACCATTCAATGACGTGGGGTGATAGGCGAAACAAAAATGTCCGATGCTAGGTCTAGATCGCTCGTCTGCAACTGATTACAGGGAAATCCACTTGCCTCCATGAACGATACCCGCGCAGTGCATGTTGTCGCTGTTTGTTTCGCGATCTTCCTAGTCAAGTCTACAGGTCGTTGTCGATTCCCGGAGAGCCCGAGGAGCCATTGTACGAAGAAATGGTGATTGACAGTTTGGAAGCCGACTGAGTAAGCTCTGAGTTTCGGTGGAATGGCCATCTCGCTTGGGGACTTTGAGGTTCCTGCTGGTCGCGTACCAGCCAGACTATGGATATTGGGTGGTATCCTCAAGTTGGTAATCTTCGACCTCCTCGATATCACCAAGCCGCGAAAGAACGAAACTAGGGGCAGCCATTGTGAAAGCGCGACGAAGTACTGGAGTCAGAAACAGGGTCGGCAGAACACATGCAAGCATTCCGAGGAAAATATAAAGATGTTTTATTGTTCTTTGGGGATTCTAGTATGAATCAGAAGATGAGCCATCCATCTGCCTTTGCCTTGTTGACGGCGCCATCCCAATCATCGGTGTCTCTCTCCCACTCTGCGATACTCTCGATCTCCTCTTTCTTGAGACGTAAATCGTTGTATAGATGAGGGAACATGTCGCGGTTAGTCGCTGAACATAAGATATCAAGTCACTGTAGCATTCATGAATTCCTCCTCTCACCTTCTGATGCTCCTGGAACACAACTTCCTTCCTCCCATTTCACATTCTTCTCTACTTTTTCGTATCCGATCTTTAGAATGTAGACTTTGGTGTCATCATTGAAGATGAGGCGTAGTGTGCCAGAGATCTGTTTGGCAGTTGAGAAATGGATAAAGCCTGATCTTTTATCAAGATCACTTGGAGGTAATATGTCAGGAAGCGGCGAGGGAGGTGGCGAGGATGATGGGATGATTTTGTAAAGGAAAGTTGGGACTGACATTTAAGCTGTAGTATGTAGGTAGGACGGGTACAATATTCTAATTATATCTCACTTTAAACAACTACTTACTCAAACAATGGAACTCTCTTTTCTCCAAATTGTCCGTAAGCGATACCAAAATCTAGAGTTCCGAGGCTGGAATTTCCAGATAACGGAAAACTTATACAAAGTCAGAACGACCATTGCCATGAGCACAATGAAGACACCCAAGACTATCCAGCCAGTGATTTTAGGAGTGCCACCACGACTAACCCCCTTCATCACATAGAGGATGAGTGATAGACTAAAGGCGAGAACAGCCCAGACCAGGAGTGCGGCAGGGAGACTGAGTAAGAGTGAGTGACCGTAAAAGCTGAAGGTGCCACGCCGGGCGTTGTGCATGTAGGTCATCTGTGAAGAAACTGTTCAGACGGTATGCGTGGATTTTTTTGAGAGTTACATACAGAATCAAGGGTGGTAGAGTTGGCCTGGTGTCTCCATATGATAAAGACTCCAACGATTATGCTCCCAAGCGAACCAAGTGCAGAGACCATAGCCGCTGTCATCGCACTTCCCGGAAGTTCAGGCAGGGTAAGGACACCAACAGTGGCTCTGCATAAATCAGCAAAAATCTCATAGCATCGGGTCTAAACGTACGAGAGCAACACTGTGGCCTGAAATTTTGCATGAACAATCAAGGATAGAAAGAGGAAATAAACTCACAATAAGTAAGAAGTGAGAATAATCGCGGACTAGCCTTTCGGTGTATTTTTCCCAATTCTGTTGCATATTTGAAAAGCGCTCATGATACTGACCGCAGATCTACAGAGAGACAGTCAACCTGGAGAAAGTACGAGAAAGTGAAGAACACCGACCTTGACGTGTGCACGATATGTATGGGGGATGCCAAAGAAGAGGAAATTCATGACGAAGTTCAATAGGCCGAGTGTTATTGGCGAGGGTTGATACACAGCTTCGCCCAGGCGGTCACGATTGCGTGCTTCACGTAGGTCGTTTGCTTGCATCAGGCAGTGTTGCCCCCAGGACTCAGCGTCACGAAAGCTGCAAACTTCTCGAAGAAACCACGAGATAAATACGGTCTTAGCCACAGACCTATCGGAGGTAGAGACTGTAAAGGTAACTGAGCAATGGCTACATCACGGTGCACACGGTGCGTTGCAGGGTGCTGTCCTCACCGGAAATGTCCCGCAATATGGAATTCAATTCGTCACATTCGTTCTTTGAGAAAGGGACAACACTCTTCATGCCAGATATCAAGTTATCAGTCTGTATCAAAGTAAACATTCTGGCTCGAAGACACGAGGACGTGACTTACATGGAACCACATCAGAGCATCTGAAGCCTCTTCGATAGCTCTGGATGGAAGAGGGACATGAGCGGGATGGTTCCACAGATAGTTCCAATAAAGTCGGCGGCATCTATTCACTATGAATGTGGTCGTGAACATCGATTTATGTAAGTAAATGGAAAGCGGACACTTCATAGGATTCAAAAGACATGCATTGGCCACCTTTACATCGTCAGCATTGAATGAGGCGATGCAGAGTGAGTGATTTATGACAAGATTCATGACAGCAGCGCCAGTATCATCTTGATGAGGAAGACGGAAGTGAGTTTCCAAGCTTTCGGGTAGTTCAGAAATCTTGGCCAAGTACGCATTCGTAACATCGAGCATGCCAGGTTCACGGATGTCATGGTCCACAACGGTTCTAAGAGATGAATTGTAGAAATAAATCCAGCCCTAGAAAGAATAAAACCATTAAATCACGATCTCAAGCCAACAACTAACCTTTGGGTGAATGCATAGGTTCCAATGCTCGCCAGCCGAATTTCCTGGTTCAAAAGGGTTGAATGCATCCCTGTGAATAAGTGAATACTGGTGTGCATGGCAAAGAGCGGAATATACTAGCCAGAAATTAGAAACAGGCAGCGGAGTACTTGACCGAGAAGTCGACGTGGTCATGAAGAAAACACGAATTTCCTATCGCCACTACATCGTCCTTTTGACCCTTGTCGGGGTTATCAGTTGACCAGAGTTCAGCACTGCCACCCAGCGCGTCTCTCCACCACACATTGTCATGGCCTTCTCAGGGAACACAGGTGGCAGTGGAACTGGCCTTTTTGGTTCAGGTACAACTGGCAATGCAGGCCAGCAACCTGCAGGTAATCTTTTTGATTTCGATCTTGCCAATTAAGAATGATGTTGATATTGTTCAAAAGGCAACATCTTTGGATCAGGAAATTCCAACCCTGCTGGGAACACTTCTGGTTCCACTGGCGGTGGTTTATTCGGTAATGTGTCTTCTACGACACCAGGAAGTAGTCCATTCGGTGCAAACGCAGGTTCTTCAACAACAGCAGGGAGCGGGCTTTTTGGAGGAGGGAACACTTCATCGACGCCTAACACGACGGGTAATGGACGCCTGGGAAGCGTTTTCGGCAATCCTTCAAGCGGTTTAGGCAGTGGCCTATTTGGTTCCCAACAGTCGACTGGGACGACGGCGGGTGCTCCATCAATGGGCACTCCCAATAATACGACGACAACTCAAAACTCTACGTCTGGAGGACTATTTGGTACCACACCTGCAGCAGGTACTGATGCCACGAAAACATCGACGACCACAAATCCATTGTTTGGTGGTTCATCCGCATTCTCTTCATCGAAACCGCCTGAACCAGCTGCAAAACCTCTTGCTTCAAGTTGTGAGTCATTTATAATATTTCTTGCTCAACCCGAATGACCTACTTTCGCAGTCTTCTCACTTGGTACTACTTCGGGGACAACACCGGCTGTTGGGACAACAGGTTTATTTAACTTGCCTAAACCGGCAGGGACAAGCAGCACTCCCGCTGCTAACACCACTTCAACTTCTGGTACCAGCAGTAATCCAACGGGTTCTAATATGTTCGGTGGAGGCGGGTTGTTTGGTAATCCTCAAGGGAGTTCGGCGAATACCTCAACCACGGGCACATCGCTGTTCTCGCTTGGTGGTGGGAAGAAGGATGCTCAGACTACTTCAACTAGTATGTCGCCCACACATCAGAAGTTCCGATGTCTCACCTCGATGTTTTAAATAGCTCCAGGGGGTGGTCTGTTTGGTGCTCCGAAATCAGACGAAGCGAAAAAAGATGGTAACCCGGCTGGTATGCAAATTCACTGTTCTGGATTGTATTATAATCGACAACTCAAACTATAGCCTCGCAACCTTTCAGCCTATTTAGTACCACTAATAAACCAGAAGAGAAGAAGGATACATCTACAGGTACATCCTCCTTTTTTAAACATTATACATTGACTTACAAGGCTAAAGCACTCTCGACAACTAGTACAAATGACACCGGAAAGAAGGACGCTCTAGGCGAGTTTTCAAAAGGAAATCGAATAGTTTGAAGTTTCTCATGGTATCCGTCTACAGCATTATCCGTAGCTGTGGCACCCCCTTCAATGCTGAGAGGCAAGACACTGGAAGAAATCGTAAACAAATGGACCGCCGATCTTGAGGTCAATGTTCGAGAATTCGGCAGATTTAGCGCGGAAGTAGCAGTATGGGATCGTGCCTTGATAGAAAATGGCAACAACGTGAGTCTGGAAATGGGCTACTATCCAAAATGCCACTAATCGTATTGATCAGATTGCTGCACTGTATGGCCACGTACTCGCAGCGGAAAAGCAGCAAAACGAGATCAACGAGTCTCTAAATCACATTGAACAACAGCAAAGAGACCTCGCGTCGACGTTAGACGCTTACGAAAAAATTTCTCAAGAAATTCTCGGTGGTCAAGGTAGCACATTGAGGACTTTGGACGCTGGACCAGCGGATAATGAACGCGACAAGAAGTCTGTCGTTTTTTCCTTTGCTTTTGCATTTTTGAGTAATTGATATACTTGTCACAGCTACATGCTCGCAACGGATCTTCACACTCACTTGGACGATTTGTCTGGTTCTCTGACTCAAATGATAGATTCTGTGAACGCTTTATCTATCTCATCCAAATCTGAAGACCCCGCCGATGATCCTATGACCCAAATAACTCAAATTCTCAGCAGTCATCTGGAGAGTTTGCAATGGATCGATTCGGCAGTCCATGAGGTAGAAAGTAAGGCATCTGAGGTTGAGAAACGAGTCAACCTGTCTGGCCATAGTCTTTCTGGTAGTGGACTTAGGTCAAGAGGGAACCGAGCTTGATTATGTCTTATACTATTATATCGAATGAATGATGATTATGCAGTTGTGTAAAAGGTATAAATGAAGGAGATACCCGAAAATGAAAAAAACCGAACCTAAAGAACGCTATACCTGCCAACAGTACCAGTCGGATTCCGCATCTCGGCTTGTAAAGCAGCAGCTGATGCTTCGACGAGAAGTCTCTTGATTTCGCGGACTGCCTGTTCGACCTACATAATATGACAACCTCAGTATGTGATTAAGAAAACTTGTTGTATTTACCTTATACTCTTCATTCGATTCAACGAGCAGATGTAACTTTGGTGGTCCATCTGTAGGGGGTTCTTTTCCAGACTCATAGTAGATACCTGTGGAGAGTTATTAGCCAAGCAGGTATCAGTAAAGAGACCCTCACCTTTGTTAGTAACCGATGCACCCGTCATATCAATGAGTTGGACCATAGTCTCCTTGTTTGTGACGCGCCAACGAGCTTTCTGAGGGTAGTCATTAATCGGTATGATAGCGTGGAAATCAGTCGAGTCAGGATTCGTTTTGCGAGCTGAAATTCCCATCTCGTCGGCCTGCATCTGCGACTGCAAGACAAGTTTCGAGGCACGAAGTTGGGCATTGAGTTTCGCAACAACACTCAGGGCCTGTTTGTGCGCAGCTGTGTCTTTTCCGGAACGTGCAGCCGCATCTTCCGCTGCTTTCATCAGACTTCTTAACCGCTCTTCATCTTTCTCATGGGCTAATTTACGTGCAGCGGCGATGGCACTGCCCATGCCGAAGATACCCTTTGAGGTGTCTGGTGCTGGTCCACGCCTAATCTCAACCTTGAAGGTGCCGAAGGTCATATCATCGCCTGCGACTGTGGCCTTCACAGCAGCTTCCTCTGTGGGGTTAGCCTTTTCTTCTTCTCCACTTGGTTCTCCGTAAGCCTTGCGTTCTGCCTTTTCTTTGGCGTCACGCTCCTTATCAAGCCTATCGAGACCTTTGCCACCGAATCCGGATCCCGCAACTTGCGCCTTTCCTGACTTGACTTTCTCAAGGAATCCTATGAAAATATGTTAATAGTGTTCTGATGAAGATCGCAAAAAGATTCTTACCATTTGCAAGCTCCTCCAACTCCGTTGGGACTGGAGCATTGCTTGCTTTAAGCGCGCGATAAATATCAACTGAATACCTCTCTTGTTCCGGAGTGATGAAGCTGACGCAAGTTCCCTTATTACCAGCCCGTCCCGTTCGGCCAGCGCGATGTACATAGTCTTCCATATGGTTCGGGGCATCGAAGTTGATCACGAGTTTAAGTTGCTTCACATCCAGACCGCGTGCGGCAACCGAAGTAGCAATAACGATGGGCACAACTCCTGATTTGAAGTCGGCAATGGTCTGGTCACGATCAACCTGATCTTTGCCTCCGTGAAGTGACATGCACAGATATCCTTTGCGCATGAGTTCGCGCAACAGGTTGTCAGCCGCTTCTTGACGGTCTACGAAGACCAATGTTCGACATTCCGGATCCTCGTTGTACATCTGGCCTAAAATCTCGAGCAGCCGCGTGAACTTGGTATCCTCGGCTCGGACTTCAACAATTTGTTCTATTTCGGCAGCAACAACCGACCGACCTCCGACAGTAATTTCGAGAGGCTTATGTAGAATTTTGCGCGCTAGAGCATCCATCTGCTTTGGGAAGGTGGCTGAAAAAAGGACTGTCTGTTTGTCAGGTCGTATGTTATTGACAATTTTCATAACTTGAGGTTCGAATCCCATGTCGAACATACGATCTGCTTCGTCCAAAACCACGTAAGTAACGCGTTTGAGATTTGTGACACGCCCTGAATTTGCTGTCAAGAGGTCGATCATACGACCAGGGGTGCAGACAATAATTTCTGCCCCTTTTTTAAGTTCGGCTATTTGGTCCTTGATAGGCGAACCGCCGTAAGCGCAAACTGCCTGCTCAGAAATTCAATTAGGGACGGAATAGGATCATTGTTATCACTCACTCTTAAGTTTAAAACCTTCAAGAAGGGCTTGCAATCCTTGTGAATTTGTACGGCCAGCTCGCGAGTTGGTGTCATCACGAGTGCAATTGGTCCTTCCATCTGCTCTAAAGGACGCTGATCCTTTATATGACGGAAGAGCGGAAGCAGAAAGGCAATGGTTTTGCCTGAGCCGGTTTTTGCCACACCGATAACATCACGCCCAGACATGATAGCTGGGATAGCCTGCGCTTGAATTGACGTTGGGGCGACATAGTTCAGCCGCTTGATGACATCAAGACTTTGATTGAAACAAAAGTAAGAAATTAAGCCCAATAGAATGTTTAGAAACAACATACCAGCTGGCAGGAAGGCCGAAATGGCTCCATTTTGTAACAGGTCTCGGACAGTCAATTCCGCGAATCTTGATACCATCCAGTTCAAGTCGAAGGAGGTCTGCCTCCGCATCTGTCATTGTGGCGATGTCTGGAGGAGGCATGTAGAATTCTTTACGGAAAGGCTCGTATTTCACGCGGTTGTGATCGACAGTCGCCATTTCCTTCTTTTTCGCTTTCTTCGCGGCGAGAGCTAAGATGTCCTCCGGGTTTAGTTCAGTGGCATCGAGTTCATCGACGACGATATTTTCATTCTCGTCATCGCCGCCTTCCTCGGCTACCCGCTCATCGAGCCTCACTCTCGCCTGCCCATTTACGCCAATCCTCTTCAAGTCCTCCATATTGACTTTCTTGACCTCTTCCTTCACGCTAGACATGAAAGCATCCAACGGATCAGCTTCATCGTCTTCATCTACATCCATGGCATCGTTTGTATTCGCATTTATCACCTGGTCCATACGGTTTGCATCGTCGTCATCGTCGTCGACTTCCAGATCTCCGACCCCAACACCGTCTTCGGTCATAGACATATCGACAGCAGGCATATCCCCTAACTTTTCTAATTTGCGTTTTGACTCAATGGAATCATCCAAGGATGCGCCGATGCCCTTTCCTGCATTTGCGAACTCCGGTTTTATAGGAAGTCCTTTCAGACCAAGGCCACCAAGTGCAGAACGATTCAACTGCCCAGGCTGTTTCGAGCTAGAGGATACAGGTGGCGCTGAAAAAGGATCAAGTGGTGTGAAATCACGAATAGTATGTAGCATCTACAAAACGTACCTGGAGCAGATTTTCCTGCCAAAGCCAAGGCTTTAGCTTTTGCTTCGTCAAGGGCCTTCTTCTCGCGTGATTTCTTCTTCCATACTTCCAGTTTGGCCCTTTTTGCTTTCATTTTATCGTCTTCTGGAGGTGGTGTAGGAGTGTTTTCTGCAGCGGGAGGTAGCACAGGCTTTGGTGGAGTTGCCGGATGTCGTTCGCGAGAGCGTGAACGAGAACGAGACCGTCTGCGTTCATCACGATATGAGTCCCTTTTCCTGTCATCCCTGTATCTCTCATCCCTGTATCTGTCCCTGTCCCTGTCCCTGTATCTGTCCCTGTCACGGTCCCGATTCCATTCGTCGTCGTACCGCGAACGGTTTTTTTGACTGCTACGCCTTGTTGGCGAAGGAGACCGGGTTGAACGATGATAAGGTCTTACCCTTTTGTTGGACGTATCAGGAGAGAACGACCTGTCCCTGCGAGCCATAACTTTGAAGAAAACGGGGGAATTGTTAAGGATGAGTTATTTGCTGTGTTTGTTTGTATTTGGATGGCAAAAGAATGTAAATTAATCTCAGCGATTCACTTTATAACTCTTTATAATTACTCCCTATGGCCCCCGATTTACTCGACCCGTCTGCACTCATAGCTACGCTGCCGTCTCTTCTTCCCGAAGGAAAAAAGACATTGGATTCGCCTCAGGATGCCATCGCGGCACTCCTCCATACCGCACTGACTGCGGTATCGTTCAGATTAACTGGCGTGGACGAATCCACACAATCAACGGTTTCTGTGTCCGACGACATTCTTCCTGCAGGATGGAATAATCTCGGTCCTGGGTACTACACCCTCATGTATAAGCACGATCAAAGCAGTCTCGAGTTTTTGGTCAAGTTGACGAAGTTGGGCAAACGAACAGTGATCAATGCAATTGCTCTGCAGGTAGACGACCATCTGTTTGTTCCCAGTACCAGAATTCTTAGTTTCACATAGACCGATAAATTGGCTTCCCTTGATTTCTCTACCGATGACTTTACATCTGCTTCTTTCTTTCCCAAATCTGTTGATGACAATCAACCGCTGGTTCACGGATTCATCTCTTCAAATCGCATCGTCGATCTGATTTCCCAGTTCAAGCTCAAGATCATCTCACACTTGATGCCGGGTCTGCGAAAAGATGGATACACTGAATCCGTGGATGCATCATCATCATCAAGCAGTCGCCCAACTGAACGTGGTCCTGTGCCTGCTCCCCGTCCAGAACGACCTCCCGATGTCCCAGAAACACATCCCTTTTACCCTCCTGTTACACCCCGCAACCCTCTTGAAATTGGGACGAGGGATCGTAATCCTTTCCCTATTAATCCCTTCGCACCCGCACCCCTCTTCTCAGATGACAATGATGGCATGTTCGTTGGTCCTAACCATCCTATCTTTAATCCACGACTAGGACAAAATCCCCCTGTTCGTGGTCCATGGGGTGGTGATGGGTATCTTCCACCCTTAGGTGCCCCAAGGGGGGCAAGGTTCGATCCAATAGGACCGGGACCAGACCTGGGTCGAGGTAGAGGAGTTCCACGCCGCTTTCATGATCCAGACAACGATGAATTGATGCCTCCTGGAATGGTAAGTTATGCCTTCCACAATTTTGACACTTCTGATTTCGGGTGACAGGGGGACTCATTCACGTAAAACCAGCTGTGAAGGTGACTTCAGTCCTACTGATTGTATTTCTCCTGGTGTATTATACGAATGTACACTATAATATTAAATGACGAGCTATTAGCAATATGTGATGAGCATAAAAGGAAACTCATTGATCGCCCAAGATATAAAAAGAGCACGGGACCAACAATTGACTCTCCATAGACTCTCCTTCAAACCACAATGAATAGGTATTCCCCAATTTCACCCCGCCGCAAGCACTCAACTTCAGGAGTCATTCCTGGCTTCATAAAGCCACCAAGGCCGAAGAACAGACCCATATCGGAGATGACAGTCCGGGAACTCCAAGATCGGTTTTTCCTGAACAAACGCATCCTCGATTCTCCGTACGTGTTTCTTAAAAATCATAGTATAACCTTGCCACTAAACTCCCAGATAGCAACGCCAACACTTCTACCTTTGCGCAGAGGGTAACAGCCGAACAAGCTGCTATCGATTCAAGACTGATTGAACTCCAAGGAGTGGAATCCATTAATACAGGCCTACGGAAGACATACTTAACAGGCGATGATGATATGGCTATTGACCCTCCTCCAGACCCTCCAACAAGCAGAACTCTTGAAGCCAAAAGGAAGGCGCTTGCCCAATTTGTAAGAAAAACCCCCTTCCCAAGGATGTATCATATATTAATTGTTTGCTAGACAAGGTCTACTACTGTAGGGGCAACAGTAAAGTTGGGTGTCGAAGAAGCCATGGAACTAGAAAGAGCAGCATTTCTACGAGATAAAGAACGTCAACAACGGGTTGAAGAGAAAAGGGATATGCGCATGGGTGGAAATGGTCGGATCTTCACTAAAGAAGAAAGGGAAGCACGAATATGGGCCTACATGTATGTTGAACAAGAAAATCACAGGTTCTCAATATTCATAAACTTTCTCCTCCAGGAATCATAAGCCAACGGAATCGGATCTGGAAGATGACGAGGATGATTCCGATGACGAAGACCCTGCTAATTGGTTTGACGACGATCAAGATGACGGACGCAAAGGACAAGACATCATCGAGCCAGATGAAGAGGACTATTCTGATATTATCCGTGTTGATGCCAGTCGGATCCAGTATAGCACCTTCTACGAGCCTCGCGACGAAGATTAATATGTACGACGTACTTATTTGTGACAGTAAATTTCCAAAACCATATGTACTATTACTAGTATTAGCAATTCCAAGGTAGATTAGATCACAACCTCTCGTCCTCAGCGAGCGTGCACTGGGCAACTCTTGCCGCGCTGGAGCCAGGAGCTAAGACAAGCTGTGTGACAAATGAATTTAGGAAGGCGGCACTATGAGGGAAAGCGTACCATCGTGGAAACCGCAAAAGCAACTCAGGCGGGCAACAAGCGATCCTGGGCAAAAAAAAAAGAGATAAAGAAATACTTTTAAAAAGAGAGGATTTCTCCCACCTTTGGCAAATTCTTCCAAGCATATAACACCTAGAAATCAATATTTGAGCATTGCACATTGAGAATGGTGATATAACATACATTCAATTCCAATCAGAGAGCTTTCGGCTGGCAGCCTATACACGAGATATATCGCTGCCTGTGGTGTTCCGGGACCACCTTCAAGACAATTCTTCACATGAGACTCTTGAGCAGAGGCATCCCCAACTTCATCAAGATTTTGATTACAGACTGGGCAACTGGGACAAGGTTATTATCGGAAATATATAAAATAGTGTCAACATACTCGGCTAAATCGCTCAGTTGAGAGCTAGATTCTCTGCGCGTCAAGGAACCAGGGATTGTCAGACGTTCCTGATCGACTACAATTCTCCCCATCGTGCTTGTCTGGTGTAATCTGCTTGGAATATTGTTGGTGACTTCTTCGTAGCAAGAATGGCAGACGCGGTGGAGGGTAGTAGGCAACGGGACCTCAGTCATTAACAGGACTGGATTCAGAACAACATCGGCCGGGTCAAGCATCGTGCGGTATGAGGAACATCGGTCACAAAAAATTCGTCCGCATTTTCGACAGTGCTTTTGTTTCGTAAATTCTTTTGAGTGTCATGGGAAAGAAGCTCACTTACATGCTGCAATTAAGCAAGATGAGTCAATCACAAAATACAATAAATGTTTGCTTGAAACGCACTCTTCGAACCAAAAAGTTGAATCTGCGATTACAGTCCCTGCATTGAGGCACAGAGTCATCTCTTTCCCACTGGGAATGTAGTTGGCGGGGGGTTGGCGGCGTCCATCTCGGAGTTAGTACTTTCTGTGGCGTTTCATGGGTGGGCACACGGAAGTCGGGTGCTTGAGTCAGCTGCGGAGTAAGGTCTGCTGGTACTCGATGAGAATAATCAGTCGATCCCGAAGCCGTCGACGAAGGTCTCGGAGGTGGGGTTTGGGGGTAGTGGAATTCTTCAGAGCTATCGTCGTCACCGCTATCAGGGTAGCTGTCTGAAGAGTCATTAGTAAATCATTTAAGTAAGGCAAATAGTAGGGTACCATCGTCCGTTATGACACCATGAATACCCGCCTGTAATCGACGACGGTCCAATTCTCGACTGTATGCATTGAGCAGAACTTCTGCTTGTATTTTCCGATCGGCGTCGTCATCACCTTCAAGGGCATCAGTAATGGCAGGAGCTGAAATCATTGTAAATTCACCAAGAAGTCCTTGTCTTAATTCTGATACCGCACGTTCGAGTTTTGCTACGGTCCGACGTACTTCAAGGACAGAGGGGGAAGGAGCATTCGCATCAGAATTTTGACTTTGATTCCCAACGAGGTATCTTGCTCTAGCAACATAATCTTGCGCAATTGACCGCGAAATAGAAGGTATTGTGGACAGTTCTTGCCCCTCATCATCGTCAGGTGCGTTGAAGATGTTTTCTTGATACGGTATCAATGTCCCATCAAAATTGAGATGGTACATTGCACCATCCAGTTCAAGGAACGGCAAAGGAGGTATGTCCAACCTACGGCGCATAATTCGGACCCAACGTCGTCGGCGAACCCATACAGGATGCCGTCTATTAGAATAAGACGACATGGTGTTGCCCAGATTTGAAGGCCCACCGAATCCAGCTGAGACGGGGGTATTGTTTGTCAGCAATCTATCGAGCTGAGAAGGCATTTCCGCCGTCCATTTGTCGTCCGGCTCATCAAATGAGTGCGCGTACTGCCAGCCTTCTTCTGCATCAACAGCCGGGTGAGTAACGTCAAGTGTCCAGTCCGACCTTCAAATTTGGTAAGTTTGTACACAAAAAGGAGTCTGAAAAAATACATACAACCAAAAATGACTCCGCTCCACACCTTCGATAGCAGGTTGCGATGGCGTAGCTGGTCTAGGCAGGACCCATGGTGACTCCTTCAAGGGGAGATGGATTCCACTGCGCCACGCAGGAAGCGTCCGAGCTCTCGTTTCTTCGTTCGGTGTAGGAAGCTTGAGCTCAAAAGGGGCACGGCGACCTTGTCTACCCAAGCCTGAAGCAGTAAATTTTGGGCGTCCGCCAGAAACCGCAACCATTCTCAAACGTGTGTCAAGACGCTGATTTTCATACAAAATGAGAGGAATGGTCGTATGAACGAGAAGAGGGTTATATGGGGTAGGTGCACTATGCCACCGTTCAGCTTCAGCTTGTTGCAATATCTAAAAGCCAAGACCAAATTAGGGGCAGACAAAAACAACTCTGCATGACCACAAACTTCGCATATCCATACTTCAAAAACTGCTGCAGCTATGTCAAATGCCGTTTCACCCCATTTATTTCGAACAAGAGGATTGGCTGCTTGTTTTGTAAGGAGATAAAGGACAACTGGGAGATGCCCTTTTGAAGCCGCATTCACTTCAAGACGATTAGAAACGAATAATGGAATTGGAAAACACCAACTCACTCAAAGGTGTCCACCCATCCTTGCTTCGAACATCGACCCCACGGACACCACTGACAACCGCCGCAGCACCACCCTTTTCACATAACCAGCGCACAATGTCAAGATAGCCCTGTAAAACTAACGTCAACCAATAAAATCAGATTATAATGTGAAAATCATACTTTAGAGCATGCGTTATGTAGGGCAGTCCAACCGTCTGCATCACTCGCATTGACATCTGCTTTGTTGGGAAGCAGGTACTGAATTATTGTTATGTGACCATTCAAAGCCGCTTTATGAAGGGCTGTCTGTTTCATTTCTTTAAACTCCAGTATTAGAAGTTGTAAGAAAAGGCTTACTTCGCCTTCTCTGTCTTCTAAATCGGGCATGGCACCACAATCCTCAATCACTAGACAATATAAATTAATGTCCACTGGTGACATTTTTCGGAGAATCAACTCACACCAGACGGCAATATCGTGATATCCTCTACTGGTAGCAGTATGTAATGCAGTAAATCCTGTTCGCGTCGAGGCATGGTTTGCTAAGCTGAAAGGTTCAACTTGTCCATTTTCAACAGCAGTTTTGAATAGACGCTTTAGTAAAGGTAAATCCCCCGAAGAAGCGGCTGCATAAAGAGATTCGAGCTGGGCTGGAGATGGCTGGGCCTCACGAGAAGGCGAAGGACCGATTCCATGTTCAACAGTTGCTGGAGAGCTTGGATATACAAACTCTTCGTCGTCGTCGTCGTTGTCGTCGTCGTCCAAAGTGGTGGTATGTTTATCACGTTGAGAAGAGTCATCTATCAAATGCTCGTGCTCGGTTTCGCGAGGGGCGTCAGGATGCTCCTTGTAGAGTGCTTCTGAAGCGCTGAAGTTCCAAGAAATTGAGCTCAGAAAAAGAGAACATCATGTCACGCTTACCCTGGGTTCTCGATGCGCGGTATAACGGCCATTAAAAGGAGAGAAGACGAGTATGATATATCCAATAACCTGGTGGTGAATAATAGTGAGTCAGAGGAAGTAAATTTTGTGTTCAAGCTGGATGGATGAGGGTTGTGCACACTGACAGCCTGGGATTCAAGGTACGTGTCGAACAGATGTTATTCCACTTGGTGAAAAACAACGGCCGTAATGAGATATCGTCGGTCGCAGAGCTTTGAAATTGAAGATGAGCTGTGGTGACCACGCAGGAAGCACACACGGCTGTTGTGGCTCAATCTCCATTTGGTAACCAACTGCAACACCGCATATGGTCGAAATTTGGTTTCTCATAACCCATGCATGATATAGCTATACTTATGTTACACTTGCGATTGTACAACTACCCTAATAGGCTTCCAGGCAACTTGGCTGCCTGCTGTTGATGATGAGTTGATGCGACACGTCCGATG
>Ga0307507_10006663_pt1 | contig 17486 bp, 10 predicted proteins | sample 7_EM_MG_FD_207223 | JGI IMG/M metagenome (GOLD analysis project Ga0307507, IMG submission 207223) | Populus trichocarpa ectomycorrhiza microbial communities from riparian zone in the Pacific Northwest, United States - 7_EM | ecosystem: Host-associated > Plants > Roots > Unclassified | place...
ACAAAGAGGGCCATCCATGAAGCTAAAAGTGTAAGTTTTACTCCATCATCCATTAAACCAGTCTGCATTATAACAGATGACAGCCATCAAAATCTAGATAAAAATAGAATACAAAAACCCAGGAATACAAGTGTGCTACACAAGCACACAACAAAATACAGAAGCATGCAGGAGGTTCTCACAACAGCCTCTATCATCAATTGCAAGGACACCTCAGAACGTACTTCCTCGAGGTTCAATATTCAGATAATCATGAAGGCAAGCAAACATCCTCTACCCCAACCCAAGCCCCAGCAAAATCTAGCCCAAAAATTGACGTAAAAAAAGGATGAAAAACTAGAATAAAATTTTTTATCAAGCAATTTCTAATATCTTGTAAGGGTTGAAAAGAGGAAAAACAAGGAGTAATTGCAATAACGATCTCCAACATCTCAAGCAATTTCTAACATCTTGCAAGGGTTGTAAAGAGGAAAAACAAGTAATTAGAAAATTGCAGACAAGATGACTATAAGAATAACCTCGACTTATTCTAAAAAAACAAACATCCTTTCTAAAACATGTGAATATATTTCCAATTTGACCATGGTAAGGGAAATATATTGATCGCATGCTGAATGTTTCCAAAAGCATACCAGGTGTCCAAGAAGAACTGTTGGTATAATGAATGTAAGAATACCAGCTTCCAGCTTTCCATAGCAGAGGCCTGTAATACAAAATCATATAACTCGGTATACATAGCATTCGGAACTAGATATGTAACATGGCATCAAGAGCTATAAAAATAAACACACAAAAATCACAAACTACATACTCATACTAAGAGGCAAAAGGCAGCTTTAAATCCTGATATAATCAAAATGAAAGGACGAAAATATCAAATTTAAGACAATTTATTATTTGCTGACAAGCAGTTCCATGATTGAAGGGCTGAACACATCGAATTCTTTTTGCACTCCTCTCTTTGTTCTTGTCCCAACCCCCTGATCCCATAAGAACTTCGACACAAATAATTGGAAATGGCAAATTAAAATGCCCATTTCCATTCAATAGTTTGACACGGGTGAAATAAGAAACAATTTTCTACTGACTTGTTTTCCCTGTATCGTTATTAAGGAATTATTGAATACAATACAATACATTATGCAAAATGGGGGTATTGTGGTTAAGTAAATTTCATCTTAAGGAAATATCCCCGTAATAATTTTAATTTCAAGCGTGTCCCATTTGACCATGGTATTTACAAAATCGAAAGGTGAACACCCCGAAATAATTCTGCATTCAATTCATAAGTGACCACCCAAACTAGCAGAGTATGCACAGAATATAACAACCATATTACCTTCTTTAAAGACAAGTCCTGTAAGTGCTGCAAAGAGCGGACCAACAAACCAGACAGCTGTTGGGTTATTAACAACATATTGTATCAAGTTTTCACCAGCTGGTTGAGCAAGGTTCGTGCATGTAGCTAAAGATCCAATAACACCCAGTGCCCAAAAAGCTTGAAGAGTGCGCTTAATTTCAGTTACATAGATATGAATAAGAAACAAAGATACGCCAAGACCCCCAGCTCCAAGAGTGTATAATAAATCAAGATTTTGTTTGATTATTTCACTCAACAGAGAGTCGCTGGGTAAAAAAGCATATGATGCAGCAAACACGAATGATGAAGCAGCAGTAACTAATCCAGATCTGTATAAAACCACCTGTTACAACAAGCAATTTATCCTCAATAAAGAGTTATCTATGAAAAGTATTATTTAAATTTATTTGGTTATGTCTAGAGGCAATAATTCAAACCACAATGCTGTTACGATTGCATTCAAGATTGACAAATTAGCATGAAACAGCTTGTCCTTCTCTCAATTTATGAAGTTCCACAATTTTGATGACATAATCACAGCATCTTGATTTAACAAAAACAAGACTATAAAATAACAATGCACGTCAACAAATGATTAATTAAACAGAGCCACAGCATTGGTTCTTAAGGAAACTCAAGGCAACGAAAAAAAGGACAAATGCACTGTGCTCTTCCTGAACAGAGAAAAAGTCCTACATGGAACACGCCCCACTCCAAAACCACACCAAAATCTGTGGAAATGATACGTTTTGTTGAAATCTTATGCCCCGTCTAAAATTGCCTGAGGAAAGGAACCTTGGTATTCCTTTCCGTCTTCCCAAGCCACATGGCCCAAACTGAATAGTCAAAATCACTAAATTTTATCATCCCTTCCACCTTAACGCAGCCCTCATCAGACTCGTTCCATGGTGGGAATGAGTAAAGATCATAAATGCACACCACTACAAACCAGATTTCATTTTGTCATTTATCTGATGCAGGAGTAGTCCTTTACTATTCCATTAAACCATTAAATTTTCATTTTGAGGAAAGACTACAACTTTCAAATTAAAAAGTACCTCTCGAACGTCCGATGATTCAACTGTCCAGGGACCATAAACACCATTATAAACCGTCTGAGAGCTGTCCCCAACAGCCTCACACTTGATCCGTCTATTTTTAGACCTCAACCATGATGCTTTGTTTGAGAGTTTCACAGGAGAAGCATGGGTAAATCTTGTAGGGGGAGTGATTAAGCAAGTGGATAACACGCGAGACGCCATAACTAGAAACTACCCAACAAGAAGATGGGTGGCGGTGGTGGAGAGAGGAATGGCAGCGCTTGAGGTGGTTAGGGAGCTGCTTTGTGGTTTTCTGTGGAGAGAAGGATGTCAGCTGGTGGTTTGAACTTTGAAAGATAGCGGGGCTTGAAAGAAAATCTGATGGCCGGGAGAAGAGAAGAGGGGATTTATTTTGGCTTTGGGGATTTTTGATTTTCTATCTTTTCTTCTTTGGGTGAGTGGTTGTCTGTCTGCAAGGGGAATTGAGTGGGTCAGTCTTTTTATTTTTATTTTCTTGATATATAACTATTTTTTATCTTTATTCTGTCACTTTTGTTATTTTTGCATTTTAAAAATATTTTAAATTTTTTTTTTTTTCTAGTGATGCTTGTTAACTCGTCATCTTTTCAATATTAATAATTAAAAAAAAAACATTGATAATGCCTCCTGTTTAACACTAGAAGTATATATACTCTTGACAAAACTATGACTGCACCAGGAAATAATAATAATTGTAAAAAGATGATAACTTGATGACACACTGAGAGTGTAATGGAAATGAAATATGTGGCTACAAAGGTCTCATTTTCTATCATTTCTAACCCAGCCAGTTATCTTATTTGGTTTGATCGCATACTTGTCTGGGTTTTAGATTATGCAGAATTGGGTTCAATAAGAAACATTATTGGAAGGCTAGCTAAACACTCATTAGTTCATTCTAAGATCACTTTGATCATGGCCTATGAAATTATGTATTTATCAAATCAACATGGATAGCGTTACATGGTCGATTTTCTCGTTGAAATCTCAACCCCACCAAAATAGGTGCGTCCACGTGCTTTGGACTGCCCTATGTACGAGTTAGAATTCATGTTGAACATGAACCAATGTCATGTTGAATCGTTAGACATACATTGCTACTGAATTTTCCATTGCCTATGTATGTTGTCATTTGTACCAAAAATATTTTCATTAAACCTTGGAATGTTCATCATCTAAGTCCAAACTCAAGTTAACCAATGTTATTGAATTTATCGACATTGTTGATTTCAATAGTCTCACAGGATGCCACTGTCCATTATGTGTTTCCAATATTGTCTTTGTTAACGCACTCCTGATGAATTTAACCTCGTTACAAACCTCCCCTCATCAAAAGAACTTGACGTCCTCGTCGGATCAAACTTGAAGTACTCATGCACCAAGTTTGTCCACTATCACATAGTTTCGTGTTTGTAACAAAAACACATTATACTTCCTAATTGTTCTACAAATTAACACATCATACCTTAATATAAATCAATCCCTGATCTTTTAACTTCATTCTTAATTAAGTCCCCATTTATCCAAAATGGACTACCAAAGTTTGCAACCTTGTCCATGTTTGTCCTTAAATTTTTAATTTGGTAGTCTTGACCAATTTCAGTCTATTTTCTAAAATTTCTTCAGCAAGTACCCAAATTATTCATCAACCTAGCATTCTGACCAGCTATGAATTAAATGCATGTCTAATTATGATTCGAAGTATTATTTTTTTTTATTTTTTGAAAGAAAAATATTTTCTACATTAAAAAGGAAAATTTTAAGAACCCAAAATTAAGTTATGACAGCCACTATAAGAAATGGGTTTCACATTGATATAAATATCATTACAAGATATATGTTGAATTATAACATTTGTAAATTGACCAATTGAATATCAAATCAACAAATTCACTAATACAATGATTATATATTTGGCACCATGGTAGTTTCTACTTTTTAAAGTGTTTTTCGCTTGAAAAAACATCAAATTAATGCATTTTTGGATGTTTTTCGATGATTTTGATGTGCTGGTGTTAAAAATATAAAAAAATATGAAAAATATTATTTTAATATATTTTCAACTAAAAAACACTTTAAAAAAGTATCATACATTATATTACTAAACACAAAAAAAAATCATGATACAAAGAAAAACCTCAATAATCATAGCATTATAAAAATAAAAATAAAAAGGGTAAGGGTTAGATCTCTAAACCTATGTTGCCCAAAGTTTGAGAGTTGAAATCATATCACAAACCCAATTGACTCTAAGGCTTAGGTCCAAAAGCTCACTTGATACTCTGATGACACAAAACAAATCAAATTCATTACTCGTAATAAATGAAAGAATGAGCTTTTATTTTAAAAATAATAGTGTTTGTTCTTAGTTATGTATAATAAATATTCTGAAAATAAGAATATGAATACTTAGAGAATAGAAAAAAATGTGAATCATTTACTTGGATGGTTCAGATGGTATATATAGCCTCTGAACTTTGTCATACTGTTTGAATGAAGGGGTTGGAACATCATTTTCTCCTGATATCATTAATAAAAGATAGATATCTCTTACACAATATTAATATTGATGAAAATATGATAGGCTTTTAGAAGACTTTTATTTACCTAGGAATGTAAAGAGATAATCATTCTTGACTTTTAATATTTTATGTTAAAAGACAAAAAAAAATAAACAAATCTTTGTGACCTAATATAGGGCGTAAAAAGATTATCAACTCTATATGTATTTGGACCTTGAATGACAAGGGTGATGGGTTTGGCCTCTCGTCAAACCCACATGTACTATGACTCAGCGCGTAGCTGAACCTAAGGGTGTTGGGTTTGTCAACCACATGCACTTAGGCTCAGCACGTAGCTGAACCCAAGAACATTAGGTTTGGCATCTTGTCAAACTCACATGTACTTGGGCTCGGCGCGTAGCTGGAACCAAGGGTGTTGGGTCTGTTATCTCGTCAAGTTCATATGTACTTGGGTTCAACGCATAACTGAATTCAGGGGTGTTAAGTCTGGCATTTCGTCATGCTCACATTTACTTGGACCCAACACATAGTTGAACCCAAAAGTGTTGGGTCTAGGATTTTGTTAGACCCATATATACTTGGGCTTAATGCGTAGCTGAACTTAAGGATATTTGGTTTGATATCTCGTCAGATCCACATGTACTCCTAAAAATATTAAGCCTGAATAGACTTGATATTATTGCGGGTCTAAATATATTGAGATATCACACTTCCTATAACCCTTTTTTTAATCATCAACTTTTAAGCAAACATTTATATATACACACACACACAAACTGAACCATCACATATAATTAAAGACTTCTATTACTGGTAATCAGAAGCTCATAAAACCAGGTACTGCAGTCACTTCAACTCCAAAGAAACAAGGGAGCAATGCTTCTGTCCAAGAAGGGCTAGTTCCAAATGAAAAGACGGATCCTATTGTTTCCTTCAGCAGACCTCCCCCATTACCACCTGTTCTTGTACTATTGATTGCTCTTTCGTTGTTCGAGATGTGGTCGAGCCATGATGGTGATGATGACTGACTGTTGATGCATAGCTACTACTCTCTACTGTTGGTGTTGGTGTTGATGCACATAAAAGCTTAGTGAGTGCATCCTATCCAAAATACTTCATTAGAAAATGGATTATTGTGTTTAGTGCAAAAGCAAATAATCTTGCAATGAGATTCCAGGCTCTGATGTAGCCCGCCAGAAGTGGGTTGACAAAAGGTGCCAAAAGTCTGCTGTAAATTTTTGAACAGAATTGCATTATGACATGAGGACTCTTTAGTAACCCTGCAGGGAAAAAAAAGAGAAGCATAAATGTCATCTTGCTATGAGTTCGATGCCCGTGGCCGTTTTGCTAATGAAAGTTAACGTACATTCTGCAGCTTTTGGGAAATCGTCAAATATTGCGGTCACATTCTTTAACAGAGTCTGTATTTGTCAGTTGAACAAAGAGCACATCCAGAAGAAAGCAAAGTTGTTAAAATCAGGTAATAGAATTCGTTAGAAAGGCTGTTCTTTGACCAAAAAGATTTAGGGAGTGTTGGAATCATGTTAATTTGATCAATTACCAGAACTATGCCTCCTGGTTTGATGGGTGATTCTATCACAACCAGAGCTTTCCTGTAGCAAAGCGTATTAGTGAGAAACTCGTTTTCTTATGAAATTTGGAGGTCAGAAATGTTTGTTGAGTTGGTTATTACTTAATAACAAGTCTGTCCTCCTTTTGAGAACATTCGTAGAAGCTGCATCCTTTGGTGAAGGGTATCTGTATCGTTTTCCATTCTGCATAGAGAATTCTCATCAATTTGTTAGACTGTTACGAACAAATACATCTTAATGCTAGACAATGGCTGAGGATTATACCTAGGTGCCAATTCACTCCTGCTGTAAATTCATCATCTTCACATACATGTTCAAGAATGAACTTCACATTCTGGCCCATGCCTGCTGTAAGTTGTCCAAAGAAATGCATAACCTCCTGCAGCGATGCATAACAGGGTCTCTTATGCGCTATAGGCTCTCTTGATAGGAAGAATCGAGAAATATGTTTGTCAGATATAAAACAAAGTCTAACGAGGAATAAGAAGGTACCTTTTTCCCTTGCATTGGTTGAAGGAAGGAACAGTCCTCAAAGAAACAGTCATCCGAAATATAGCCATCTAGTTCCTTCAACTTCTTCTCATTGATGCATGTATAGAATTGCTTGATCATATGGGATGGAGAAGGACCCAATTTGAAGTCGAAATCATCTGCCGCTGACACAACCATATTTGCCCATCTTTTGTTGAATGATTTGTTACTTGCCCGTTTTCTTAAACATGTTATCTTCATCTTGTTCTGCATTGATTGAGACGACCCTTTGAAGGGTGAGAAGCCAAAAGTGAGTCCAGCCACTCCTTCGGGGCAGATGGTCTGCCGCGGGAGTTGGCCATAGAAATTGACAGTAGCTGCCATTGGTGACTCGCATAAGAAAATGGTGATATTGAAATGTACGTATGGAAAGGACTATAAGGATGAACCAAATATTAGAGAGTCGAGCAAAGAATAAAGTAGCATGTTTTTTGCCTTGACAGGAAATCAAAGAATGTTCTCCACGTACTAGGCATGACAATGCGAGTTTGAGCCGACGAAGCGTAAAGTTTGTGAAGAATCTCCAGGACTAATTCCACCTTGTCACTTTATGTAGTTTAAGCCTTCAAGGTTTCTCTTGAAAGAGTTTTTCTTTTGAATGCTATCTACACGAATGCTTCATTTGGGATTTTAGAAGACAAATTCCCGACAGTACAAATATATTTATGGAGATATTAGATGTACACAAGAAGCTGAAAAACTCTGAAATTCTCACTTTCATATTTCACCATGACTAAACTTTAGTCCTGTTCATAACACAATCAACGAATAAATAAGATGTCTCGAGGCCTCGGATGGAATAGCTAACACCATGAACTACCCTTGCGACTTTGAAGGTTCTGAATTGTAATCTGATTAGAGTGGGAGCGAAGTGGTTTATGAGAAGGGAAATGACTACTTGTTTTGTAGTTTTTGATCAAGTCCCTGGGTTTACCTAGAAAAATAAAATGTTTCAAAGTTCCTTGTGCAAGGCCAACAATGGATTGTTCGATGGTTAAGGTCAGATAGCATGTCTGGTTCAAACCTTGTCATGATCATAGCTTGTGGCTGGTGCTAAACCTACATTTTGATTCCTATACCCTGTGGAGTCTCGTTTGTTTACGCCATGACAGCTCCAAAGCTTTAAATTCTTTTAAACTCTGGTCTAGTTACGTGTTTGGTCCCTTCAAAAATTTCCTACGCATTAAACATTTACGTTAAGCAGATTATATGATTTGGAAACTAGATAGCAAATTAGCATTAAACATTGGGAGTTGTACCAACCACAGAGATAGAAACAAAAACATGCTTTGTAGCGAGAATCGGAGGTTAGGAGGCATGCCAGCGAAATTGTTGTCTTGCACGAGGGTGTAGGTTGAGATTCTGAGGATCATAAGGCAATTAATCATGATTAAACAATTAATGGTCTTGTGTTTTCGGGTGACAATTGTGCTCGCGATTTTCTTCTCTCCTGTTATCTTCCAGTGCTCCCTGTTTTTTTATGTAAACAATGGGAACAGTGTCAGCGTTTTCCTGATGGGCGAAGACAGATTTAGAGCATGGCCAATAGAAAAGGATGAATTTGCCAAGGTTGGCTACCCATGTGACCCAGACAAACAGAAGATTGTCCAGTAGTTGCATTACATGACAATGAAAACGGCTGCTATATGTTCCAAAGATTAAAGAATCCTAGTTGACGTGATTTTGTCCACACTGGCAATCTGCACATGGTAGAGAGATACCCTAGTTTCTACAGCTGACCATAAGGTTAAAATAATCCAAAATGGGAGCTTCACATACCAAAATAGGTCTCTCTCTCTCGGCTAGAATCAGTTTTCCTGTGTAAATTTCTTCACCAACTGAAGGCTCAAAATCAATAGAGGATTGTCAAATACTGGCAGTGTGAAAGAATTGTCGGCGACAGTCATTGAACATGTTAGTTGATAGTTGTGGTACTCTCTCCTGTATATGAATGCGTAATTCAGCATCAATTACACGTAAATTTGCAATAGAAGATGGTGGACAGACCTGCATCAGTAATATAAGTTTTTTAAATTTCAAAGGTTGTTTCCCTGAAAACATGGGCAGAAACATTAAAGCAATACAGGTTTTGCTTCCCAAGGCTTGTTCAAATTGCTTCTAGTTAAACTAATATATGTCCGACAAAAAACAATGAAAACAACCCAACAAGTCTTGCCTCCTTGTAAAACGTGTATGTTGTACCCATCCCCCTATAAGTTTTATTGACCAAAAAGTCTAGAAGCCTGCCCGAGATCCAGCAAAAAGCTCCTAGATAGCTCTGGAAGCCGCACGTGTTCCTGGGCAGATATGCTCTGAGCTATCACCATGTATATTAAACAATGGATCATTTGTTCAGACAATCAGTCACCAAACCATACTGCGAAAATCAATATCTCCCAAGTTGAGCTACAAGGAATCTTGTACAGCCTGACAAATTGGCTGGCATGCCTCCCAACCCTTCACCATTATCAACAGCCATTGTTTCACTCTCCTAATCAATAATCTCCAGGACCTGGTATTGCAATGAGTTGTTGTTGCACTATATAAACTTCTTCTAAGTCCTGACCGAAGCAACTCAATCAAATATCCACAATTATCAACCCAAGCCTCTTCAAATAGTAAAGCTCAGCACATACCTTGATATACACAATGAACAAGGTCCGTGATGTTACTGCTGCTGCACTTGACAGGATTTCCAGGGGCACCAGGCCACTTCCAAAGAGAGGGCAGATAAAGTCAAGGATAGCAGCAAATGCTTTCCACTCTATTGTTTCCGTGCTATCCAAAGCCTCTTCACATCAACATCATTCCCAGAGAAAAAGCTACCCGAGGAAGGCATAAAAAGCTGGATGCTACAAGTAATATTAGACATTGTATGATCGCCACAATTATCAAATCAAGCCTCTTCATCTTTTTTTGTTCTCTTTAATCCAAATTCCAGTTGAATTATTCATTTTTAGTGAGATATCATTTGGTTTCCAAAACAAAAGGCTAATAATATTCACCAAAAAAAAATTGCATGCGAATGAAAATAGGCATCCCACATGATTGGCACAAAAAGCAACGGAACTAACATCGAAACCACTTGACATGCTCCTTCCTAACAAATTTCGTTGCCATAGTTATCATTAGCAATAAGCACCCATTAACGAGCATAGCCAATTGAAAGCACCAACTTGATAATATCTAAACTTGTAACTATATCACATGATGTCAAACAGAAAGCAAGTCTTAAATCATCATCTTCACAGCATGAAATATCTTGAATTTACCTAGAATTATTAGTTGCGTGGATTTTCTTTCCTGCTTAATCTGCTCAGCCTGTTGTGTAAGATAGTCATGTTTCCAGAAAAGGCACTACCTACCAGTACCAATAATGCTTAGAAATAATAACCAGGAACTTCTAAATATACAAAGGCATTGCCAACATCTAAATCTAAGAATGAAGGTGGCTCAATAGCCTCAAAGCTCATACAAAATTTTCATTTGTGAAGGATGCATTTATTGAAAAAAATTATACTTTTGTTTACTTCCAAGTTCGAATGCCTTCGATTTCACAGTGGGAAAAATTATATAACAGACAGCCTCCAAACTAGGCAAATTAGAGCATGAAGTTTTAAGACTTATGGTTTGCCAGCATCAAACTCCAATCCAGAATGATACCATGAGAAAACATGAAATAGCATGGAAATGGGCTGGTAAAGCATAGTGAAACCAAAAGTTTTGGGGATTCACAAATTAATTGTAACACAAGAATTTTGTTGTATTGACCCGTCCTAATCCATTTTCAAGTACAGCCAAATACTATAACGTAGTCCAACAAGAAATATCCAATAGTCCTCAACCGCAAGTGTTCACAATCAGATACGCTGACAACCATTACATGCTCAAACATGATCCATTATTGTTCAAGTTCTAGGTCGACCTATGAATTCAATCTATCTCGAGTTGATCTGAACAGAATCTTGTACAACCAAATGAGTTGCTGGCATGCCTCGTAACTTCCCATTGACTTGACAGGCCTATCCACATTTCCTCCCTAGACCAGATATCCCACCTATAGACCCCCACATCCCACCCACCCCACCCATAGAAATATTGAAGTAATTCCTGACTTCTTAGAACTTGCTATAGAATATGCATGGAAAACTTTCTGCACTACAACAACAAATGATCATGTAATCCACGATACCTGTTTTGCTAGACACTTCACCAAGCTTACATTTCAACGGTAAATTCATATTTGAGAAAATATTGAAAATGTTGGGATATTCTGATTGATATTAAATATTGTAGCATCACAGACAATTTATATCTTCTTTCTTATTTTCTGTTTTCCTGCCATTAGGAGGAATTTTTTTATTTGGACAGATCAAAACTTATTATTGGTTACAGTCCAAAAAAGCAAATCTCTACCCTGCTATTTATGCAACAGCATGATATGCCACAGCAGCTACCATCTCCAATGCATGCACTCTAGGCTCTTAGAGAGTTTGTTTCCAAAGGGAATTCAGATAGATTGATATTAATTGATGATAAAAGAACTTTTCATTAACATAATCTACCCTTTTATTTGCATAGCATTTCCATTCTAACAGAATAATATTCTTGAACATATTCATCAAAGTGTCTGAAATAGTTTTTTAATAGCATAGAGCATATACATAACAATGTGATAGCAGGATAAACACTAAAATTAGGAGAAATATGATGCCAGGAACACTAAATCTCAAATGTTAAGGGACCACTAGAATGTAATGGAAAGCAATTCTGTCAAACACTTGACATAGGTTTTGAGCACATATTTTAAATTCCCCGACAGCCTACCAGCAAGGTTCTTTCAAAGAAATAACCTGCATAACATTTGCTAACTCAGCTTATCTAGAAAAGGATCAGAATCAATGAATTTTTAAGGAAATAAATTGTTCATCAACAAGGACGCAATGGAGAGACATCAACTCGAATTAGTACGCAGGTAAAACAAAGCAGAAGAGTCAACAATTACAAGAAAACGTTTCAAGGTGTCTAACTAGTTAATCTTATCCTCTACATTAAATAACAGGAATATCAGCATTACCATGGTAAACTAACCTCCACGATACCATCATACCAGGATGGAGGGATCTGAGCCAAATATCAATGTCCTGTCCCGATTTTTATTTTTGATGATCAGCATAATGCACCTTCCTCTAATTAATACTGAGAACATCATTATATCTCCCATGCTGTAACTTTAACATGCACCTCACAGCAACTGGAACCACTCATTCATTGATCAGTATGACGACTAACTGAATGTATTCTGGAAGAGTTGATACGAAGGATAGGGAGGATTTTCAGTGTTTGAGTGCATTTAATCATTAAATACTCATTTCAAATACAGAATGGATTGTGCAAATATTCAGTAGAAGCTATAATTGAGGACTCCTGATTGAATAAAAGTATTTAATAGTTCACTTATGAAATGTAAAAACCAAGGGGTATTTGTTGCCTCTCATGGAAATCAAGAGAATTTTCTATGCCTCATGGTCCATTGATCCATAGAAAAGCACCATCTTGTTCCGGTTCCAGGGACACTATCACTTGTTTATACAGCCTTATTAACTCCGCATATATTTCTTTACTTTGAGGATGTGAAGTATCATTAACAAAAAAGGTATGACTTTTTCTACCTACTTGAATCCAACTAGAACCAGGTTCCTTGCGGAGATTTTTTTCTTTCATTTCTTTTCTTAATCTTCCAACAGCATTCCACATACCAACAGAAGCATAAAGATTTGATAGAAGAATATAAGCAGATTCGTTTTCAGGATGAATTTCAAGAAGTTTTCTTGCTGCAACTCTTCCCAGCTCAACATGTCCATGGATATTGCAGGCAGATAGAAGAATTTGCCATATATGAACATCAGGTTGAATAGGCATGTGATCTATGGTTTTCTTTGCATCTTCCAGGAGCCCAACTCGACCAAGCAGATCAATCATGCAGGCATAATGTTCTAAGTGTGGGATTATTCCATGAAGTTCAAACATAGAGTCTAAGTAGTGGCGTGCTTGTTTCACGAGCCCTCCATGGCAGCATGAACTAAGAACACCAAGATAAGTTATCTCATCAGGTTCTATTCCAAATTGAGACATCTTGTTAAAGAGATCAAAAACTTCTTGATAACAACCATGATGGGCGTATCCCATCATCATGGCATTCCAAGCAGCCAAACTGTTCATAGATGAACTCCTGAATGCTTTCTCTGCTTGTCCAATGCTTCCGCACTTGCAATAAATGTCGATGACAGAACTTTCAACAAAGCTATCCTGATCAAATCCAGTTTTTAATACTAGGGAATGAACTGCTCTTCCCAGTTGCATATCTGTTATAGCACTACAAGCTTTAAGGATAATGCTGAAAGTTCTACTGTCCACTTTACGGTGCAAGCTCCATATGGTTTGATACAATGCCAAAGCATCAGTATAATAACCAGCACGGACAAAAGTAGTTATCATCGTATTCAGATGAACCAAGTTTACCTTATCAATCTCAGCAAACACCCTTTTGGATTCATCCATACTGTTGCATCTCCCATACGCTGTTATCAAGCAAGAAATCATAGAAACATCAAACATGAATCCACATTTAACAACAAGTGAATGGATTTGTATCACCTGCTTTGTATTGTTTGAATTGGACACTGCTTCAAGAATGCTAGCCAGAGTATGTATAGTAGGTTGCAGTGACAACTCACGCATCTGATAGAACACCTCTAGAGCCTGATTAACAAATCCATTCTCAGAACATGCAGAGATCAGAGAATTCCAAGAAACAGAATCTCGTATAATCATGTTATAAAAAACTCTACAAGCATCGCAGATTTGCCCACACTTCCCATACATGGACACCAAAGCATTGCCGACAGAGACCACCTGGAAATACCCTGTCTTATGACAAAGTGCTTGAATCTGCTTCCCTGCATTCAAAAATTTCACTCCTCCAATCATTGACAAAACATTAATTAAAGTATACCCATTCACATCCAAACCTAAGGAAAGTACAATTCTAAACAATTCCACAGCTTCATGACCATCAGAAGCAGTTCCTATTCTCTCAGTCCAAGAAACAACATCTGGTTCAGCAATTTCATCAAACACCTTAATAGCATCAACCTCTCTTCCACACCTAGCGTACATACTCATAACAGCATTGCTAAAATGCATTGAAGAACCACGTAAAAATCCCATCTTTACACCAAAACCATGAATTTGCTCCCCTTCTCTTACATCAAACAAAGCCCCGACCACACCAGTTAAGCTAAATGCATTTAACTCGAAACCTAACCCTCTCATTTCAACAAAAACCTGTTTTCCCTTCTCAAACTCCTCATTCCACACATACCCATTAACCATAACAGTACAGACCACATTATCCAAATCTAAACACTCCTTAAAACACCTCTCAGCTGACCCCAAATCTCCATTCTTTGAATAATTGTCAATCAACCCACTAATCACAAAGCTTTTAGACCCAAACCCAAGTTTTAAACAAACCCCTTGAGAAACCCAATTCTCTCTCAAACTCACACACCCTTTAATTAAAGAACTCAAAGTAAACACATCAGGCACCAAACCCGCATGCCTTAATTCATTGAAAAGTCCCAAAACAGTTCTAGAATCATTAGCCCTTGCAAACCCAGAAATGATTGCATTGTAAGTGATGATATCGGGGTTTTGTGTGTCTAAGAAGAAAGAAAGAGAGCGAGAGAGATTGTTGTTGTTGTTGTTGTGAAGTTTGGAGAAGTGAGAAATGAGAGCTGTGGATACGTAGGGGTCAAGAAAGTGACCTGATTTGATGAAGAGAGAGTAGGTTTGGTCGGTGAGGAGAGGACATGACAAAGTGAGTGAGGATTTGAGAGCTTGAGGATAACCTTTTTGGGAGATTAGGGTTTCGAATTGAGAGAAGGAGAGAGTTTGTGCCAGGGCTCTTAGCTTCTTCATGCATGCATGGTGGTGGTGATAAAAGAGGTTCTGGTTTGCTTGCGAGAGGTTTTTTAAGGGTTTAAGCAACTAACAGGTAGTTATAAATTATAATGACGTGCTAAACGCGGGAAATGAAAGGAGGGTTGAGTGGAGAAATGAGGCGAATCCGTCCGAATCATGTAAAGCTTGTAGCTGGTTTCAACTAATTTTATTTCATGAAAAACGTTTTTAAAGTTAATTTCAAAACTGTTTGTTTGGCAGTGTGATTGTGGTTACTTTTCAAATAGCTTTTCATGTTAAAATATATGTTAATAATTTTTTTTATTTTTTAAAAATAATTTTTGACATCAACACATCAAAATGATTTGAAAACACTAAAAACATATTAATTTGAAGTTAATAAAAAAATAAAAAAAATTTAAATTTTATCAAAAGTGCTTTTGAAACGCAGAAACAAACATGCCCTAAGTAGTCTATTTTTCGTGCTCTCACTAGGATTGGATTTAAAAAAAATTAGAGCATAAAAAATAATATTTAAATTGTTGAAAACATTTTAATATTATCATTAAATTTAGTATTATGATTTAAATTTAAAAACTCTCAACCTAAATATTTGCATAACTTAAATTTTAAATTAAATTTTATAAAAGCTATAGCGACATAAACTTATTGATTAGCAAGTTTAAATAAAAAAATCAAAGAAAAAAAAAGGTTACAAGTCAAGTCAATCTTAGTCAACTCATTAAACTCACAACCTGAATTATTTAATTTCCTGGAGTATATTTATTTTATTATATTTTATTATATGATAAGAAAATACAAAAACCAATTTATAATCAAACCAATATTAAATAATAAAATTCAATAAAAAATAGAATTGGAACAAAAAATAAGCAAAAGATAAAAAAAAAACAATTGCAAAAAAAAACCCAAATTGCGTATAATTCATTAGTAGTTCATTGTTTATATTTCTTTGTATATTTTATCCAATTTTAAGAGTAAAAAATAAGATTAAAAGTAATAAATAAAGTAAAATATCCTATAACAAATAAGAGGAAAAAAGAACAAATATAAAGCATTTGCTTCAAGGTTATGGGAAAATGATGGGAATTGAACCCGCTGATAGTGGATTTACAATAATATACTACTTTGATCCACTTCGCTATTTACTCATAACCTTTCTCTCATTCTTATTATTATACAAAACTTCTATATAAACTGAATTTATGTAAATTAAAGTACTTTAATTTGTTGGTCCAATAAGCACCAATCTTGTAATGAATTCATGCGCTTCATTGACTTAAACCAGTCAATTACCAAGACTGTAAAAACAAAAACAAAAAAATTTTTACTTTTTTTTTTAATCACATTTAATCTTTGCTTAAAAATGTTCCACTATATGGACAAGAGATATTTGTATTAGCCTAATTAGATCTATAGAATTCATTATTATTAAGTCCAAAGCCCCATGTCCAAAGCCCTTAAAATTGAAAAGAGCTCAATTAGTTTGGCCTGCACACTTTGCCTAGTATTTTTTTTTCTCTTTTTGTAAGGTTTTATTGTCTACCCCTTTTTTTATAAAAAAAAAAAAAAACAAATGATAGGTCATTTGTAACATAAAAAATATTAATGTGTCTCTTGAAACTCGTAACCTCGGCTCATTATACATATGTGTTAACTAATTGAGCTACAACATGAAAATGTTATAAAGTAATTAAAAAAAACAATATATTAAATCAGTTTATTGTTCGAGTTAAGCCAACCAATGTTTTTTGAGTTGTTTTAATATATATATATATATCACTGAGTAAAAAAAAACTTCAAATAGAAATTGAATTTTCCATAATTATGTTATGGGTTGTTGGTGTGACTAAGCTTGATGGTGAATATACGATTTTTCCTGCAAAGTAAGTTTTTTATTGGAATAGAAGACATTCGTATGTTTAAGGCACCATGTATAAGGGTGGTGTAGTGCATATGAAAACAAATGCAAGAAAAAATTATTAAATGAACAATGAGTGTATGTTGCCAAACCTAGTTTTCAATAGCTAAATGGAGATGTGTCATTCATAGAAAAACTGGTTTTTTCCTAATCAGGCTCTCAATCGTTCAGCCTTCTAAAAATTTATACAGGATTGGGATTTTTCCTCAGGAAATGGGACGAGGCTAGCTTTTTGTTGAGGTCTAAAAAACAGGATTGTTCACTAGGACAATTAAACGGATAAATAAACGAATTTCATAATGCATCATAGGAAAAAATTAATGAAACGGACCAGCAGGCGAGCCGACACAGCACGACAAGATAGTAGTAGCTCATGAAACATGGGCCTAGGCCAGTACTAAGCCTAGAAGGTAAAAAAGAACAAGACAGCAGGGTTCTCCGCTCTGCATTTCTAACTGCGAGATTGTTCCTATCCACCGTCCATGTATATATACG
>Ga0307507_10006664_pt1 | contig 17486 bp, 6 predicted proteins | sample 7_EM_MG_FD_207223 | JGI IMG/M metagenome (GOLD analysis project Ga0307507, IMG submission 207223) | Populus trichocarpa ectomycorrhiza microbial communities from riparian zone in the Pacific Northwest, United States - 7_EM | ecosystem: Host-associated > Plants > Roots > Unclassified | place...
AGGAGGTTTATACTTAGCAGTAACTTCAAATATATTTCCAAATATATTATATTGTATAAACCTCCCTCCATGACTCAACGTTGCCGGTATATTCTCCATCCCTCCACCTCCTCCTCCTCCTCCTCCCCCCATAGGTTGTGGTGGAGCCTGCTCTTGTTCCGGGGCATCCGACATCTCTGTATCCGCCGTACCTCCACCGTCCATATCTGAAATTTGTTGCTGAAAGTGCCTGTCTTTTGGGTTTCTGTTATGGTCAAAATCAAAATCAGATCTAATAAAAATGCTTTCTTTTTATTATAAAAAAAATCTAGAGAGAGAAGGAAATGGTAAGTGTACTATGCTTTTTGTTGCTGTCTTTGCTTTTGTTTATCTGTCTCTGTTAATGTTAACATTAACAGAGAAATTCGCACGTGTGGGACTTGGATTTTCTTTCTTTACTTTTTTTTTTTAATTATCTTGACTTAAAACAAATAAAAATTAAATTTATCTCTTTGATAATGCTGATTTATATACTTTTTTGTTAAATATATTTAACCCTATTTTTACAATAAATACTAAATTTCTTAATAAATATAAAAAACGTCAAAACTTACCATATAATACAAAATCACGTTTGTTTATGCATGATCATAATACGTAAAGCTAAAGCTAATTTTAAAGAGATTTTTTTTTTTTAAATTATGATTGTTGGATATTTCTCTCAAGTATTTGTGTTGGAAGCTTGATGTTAGGTTAATAAAATAAAAACCATAAATTCAAGCAAATTGTAGTTTAATTAATACTAGTGTCTCGTCCTTTCAATAAGTCTCTATTCATTTTTTTTAATTAGAAAATAAAATCATATAAAAAATATTTGAATAGACAGAACATAAATGTTTATAAAAAAATCATTGAGAAAATTACATTTGTTTCAAGTGTATTTAATTCACTTGATTATTCAGTATTTTATATAATTAAATTATTTAAAAAATTATTCAGTATTTGTTTTTTTTTAATTGAGTAGCTAATATTAGGCATGCTGGAAAAGTCGTGTGTTTTACTTCGAGTGGACCATTGGTAGGGCAAGAAAGTTTCAAGGCAATCTGAGAAAGTCTACATCAATAAGAATTTACAAGAAGATTGGAATTAGTTTCAAATCTCTAAAAACCAAGTGGAAAAGAATTTCATCTGCTAGCTGACTTAAAACTTTTTCAAAAGATAAAAGAGAGATATTTTCTTTCCACATTTAACTGAGAAAATAAATAAATAAATAAATAAATTTAGAGCCAATCTTTCTCATAAATAGAGAACTTGTTTTGTAGACAGACTTGATTCCTTACCATGGTGCATCCACATCAGGAAAGAAATTGTTTCCTAAAAAAAATCTCAACTATATTATTAAAAAAAATACATGGGATTTTTCAAGAAGAATATTCTATAAAATTAGCATTTCTCCTTGTTTACTTAGTAATGCTAATTTATTTATTTATTTTATCATGTCAAGGGTTTAAAATATGAGTTGTAAAGCTACGACTTTGGCCTGTAAAGAAACTAATAATTGAATTAAGTTGGGATTTTTCTTGAATAAACTAATATATGTTTTAGTTTCTTTAACTAACGAGGAGGATTTACTATCATCAATCTCTCTAATAAATTAACAATTGGTTCTGCTGAAAGTCTTCCCTGTCCACTCCTCACCAGACCAGTACCTTGGAGATCCATTCCACATGCAGCAACAAATGGCTTGCACCGTTAAGCTCTACCTCGACAGAAAAGAGAGGACGGCGCAGGATTTTGCTTGCTTCTCCGGGAAGTAAGTGCATACCTTTCATTGGTATTCAATGCCTTTTTATTTACTCGAGCATTCTTGTTTGATCTTGGCAGAAAAAATTATGCTAAGACATATGTTCTATCTATAGGAGTGTAATACATTAGCTGAAAGCCTGGAACTAACAGATAATCGAAGCAGCTTCTCAGTTCGATCCAACTTCTGCGGTCGGACCGGGTATGAACCCTTGTAATTTGTTTGCTTACAACCACCCTAGCAGCAAAATCTCCATCAGGGTTTTTAGTTATGTTCTTCATTCAACCAAATAAATAAAGTTTTACATTGTTTAGTGGAACTGTCAAATCATTTAGCCCAACTCAATACGTTAGAGGAAGAACACTTCAGGAAATTTCGTGGCAGCATTTAGCTTACTCCATGTGATCTGTAAACCATTATTTGACTTTGAATAGATGGCTTATTCAAAAATCAATGGTAATAGTTTGTAGTTTTCCTTATTTTCAACTCCGTAGATTTATTGATCAAAAACTCGTGATCCAAAATGAATTCGATAATAAAAATTATTTTTTAAAATATTTTTTATATTAAGTATCAAAACAATTTAATAATAATAATAATAATAATAATAATAATTTAAAATTTAAAAAATTCAATTTTTTTCAAAGATATCATCCAACCACTATCCTAAACAGTGTTAATAAAGCATCCCACTTCATGTGCAGGATATCACGGTCATCTATTAAGACAATATACAAGAAATCATCGAAAACAAGAGTGTAGTGAAAAGAGATCGTTGGCTTGGTTAACTTCAGGGCTTGTGGTAGAGCCAGTGATACAAGAATAATTGGCAGATGAGAGCAAAACTTCAAACTAAGCTAAGTCCATTGTACGTAACAAAGTTTATAAGAACATTTAAATTGGTTTCTAATTATTACATAGAAAATAAAAATTGCGTAAGTTAATAATCTATAACCCGATCCATCGCATATGCAGAATGGTGCAAGGCTGTCAACTTCTTGGGAAAAAAAAACTTATGATCCCTTGTTCAAGAGAAATAAGTGGAGATAATAAATGAAGCAAAACAAGAACTATACAGCAACGTTTTCCACTGCATAATGTAAATCAAATGGAGGATGGCTGCCACTCAAGTGTTTCACCTGCAGACATTGGAACAATATCTCCAAATGAAAATGAGAAAGACTCTGGAACCTTCCATGGAGTCCTAGTCAGTTTGATCTTTGAGGTGTTTCTTGGAAGTCCATAGAAATCTGGTCCATTAAAGCTTGTAAATGCCTCCAGCTTGTCAAGTGCACCAGCCTTAAAGCAATATTGCCAACAATTTAGTTATCATGAGCGCAGCATGTTTAGGGCAAACCATTAATATGGATGCACAGCAGCAGCAGCATGCAACATACATAAAAATTGTGGACAAGCATGAAGTATTTCACCAATCAAATTCAAAATTTCATCATAAGATGTGCCAAACTAGTAGCCTAGATAAGGAATTTGCAGTGCAAATAATAGACATATGACCTGTCCCCTCACATCACAAAGCTGATGCCCAAAGGACAGTCTAAGAAAAATAGATACAGCAGAAACTTACCTCTTCAAAAACCTTGGAATATAGTGATATAGCAACAGGGGCATTATAAATTCCAGCACATCCACAAGGACATTCTTTCCTTCGTTTCTCATGTGGGGCGCTGTCAGTTCCAAGGAAGAATTTTTTATTTCCACTGGTCACAGCTGAAACAATAGCCTGCCCTGGATGAGTAAATATAAAACCACATTAGCTTGTGAGAAAACAGTCACAATGATGCATAGTATCAAAAAATTCTTATATTTTCTTCTCTTTATTAATCCTTAATAATGAAGTACAATCCCCACAAAGAGAACTATCATATTGACATTAAAACACCTTACAGGGCTAATTGGAATACCATATAATGCTGCAACCAAAATAACTTTGCTGACACTACAAGCGAGGGAGCCTAGGGATTCAGCATTTCCAAGAGCAATTAATTGCAAAGTATGTAAAAGATTTAAGGAGACATACTGTGAATTTCTCGTTTGAGCACTGGAAGGCAGTAATTGTGTGGCTGCAATCCTCCTTGAAAGATAGCATTTCTATTGAGAAGTAGATGCTGTGGAGTAACAGTTGCCGCCACAGATCCTAAAGAATTAAATAGAAAGTTAGATAATCATCTACATCTAAGTGTTAACAAGTCAGCAGCAATCATGGTAAGAATAGCAAAATTAATTCATGTGAGTGAGCAAGCATACCATAACTACAAGACTCGACAAACTTAACAGCTTCCATTGTAGTGATATGCTCCATTACAACCTTTAGCTGTGGAAGCCTTTGGATTAAAGGCTGTAAAATAGTGTCAATGAAGACTTTTTCACGATCAAACACATCAACATTAGGATCTGTAACTTCTCCATGAACCTGTGAGTACAATGCCCAATCACATTAAAATCAATTATAAAATCACAAAAAAAATAATAAGCTAAAATCATTTTTTTAGTATCTAATCTTAAGCTACATCTCAAAAAAGTGCCAAGCATAGCCATGCAATCACTAAGCGTGAAACAAAAGATTAACTTTATTAACTTTAAATCTCGTCCAATGCTCATATTAGCAGAAAGGCAAAAAAAATAGAAAAAGAAAAGAGAACGTACTAATAACATGTCGACAAGTCAATATGATAAAATTACCAGTAAAGGCATATTCTGCTCAGCCATCTCCTCTAGCACAGGTAGACATTTTCCAAAAAGATCAGTAACACCATCTTGAGAATTTGTTGTAGCCCCAGCAGGATACAACTTCACAGCAAAAACTACCCCACTTTCTCCTGTCAATATAATCAGAGCATTATCAATGAAACAACAAAATCCACACTGTAACCATTAGAGCCTAAAAGCGAAGAAACCAACATATTTTAAAAAAACCCTGCTTATATGACTCTAAAAAAAATCAAATGGATTTATTACAATCAATCAACATTTTTCTAAATAATTTCTCGACAAGTTCTTCCTATTCTATAGAGCTAGTATTTGCTAAGTCTACAACCACATTCTACTAAATTTGCAAATGCAATAAAAATAAACCTACTTGCAAGCTTGATCTCACGAGGGCTTGTAGTATCTGTCAAATAAAGTGTCATCAATGGACTAAAATCACTATCGGCAGGCAATGCTTTCAAGATAGATTCACGGTAAGCAACAGCAGCAGCAGTGGAAGTAATAGGAGGCTTCAAATTTGGCATCACAATCGCCCTCCCAAAAAAACTAGCACTGCATAGCAACATATCGTAAAAATCAAGCCAGAACCAATAAAAAAAATCAAATTAACCAAAGCAAAAGAGCTGTGCTTTTTAATTAGAAAAAAATCAATAACCTGTGAGGGACAACAGCTTGAAGAAGTTCACCATCACGTAAATGAAGATGCCAATCATCAGGTTGAGTTATAGTAAGCTCCATTTTTGAAGCTTTACACTTCAACTGCCTAGATCCTTCAATTTTTGAAGATGGGAGTTTCAGTACCTGTATCATAATAAAGAAAACAACACCAAGACATCAAGATTAGTAAAATTATTCATCTGGGTCAAATTTAAATTTTCTATTATCAAGAAAGCGAAGTTCTTGAAGAAAAAAGATTCAAACTTTGAATGATAAAACTGGAGTCTTTATCGTTCCAAATGCCACCATTTGATCAAATATATCTTTAGAACTCAGAGACTTAATTCTATAAGAAGAACGAAGGGAAAAAGAGCAAAGTTTGCATTGCAGGTTTAAATCAGGCAATTAATCAAACAGGTTATGTGCTGAGGTAGAGGAGCTAACACACTCTCGGTGGTCCTGCAGGTTCAAAAAAAAAAAAAAAAAGAGGGGCTTCATACACTTCACACACGAGTATAACAGATTAATGAGGGATAAATGCATGAACGACAAGACCCCTTTTTTCGAAAAATGACAGGTCGTTTTCGCAGTGAAATTAAACAGTAGAAAGAAAACTCACCAGTGAGGCATAAGGAGTGGGATGTTATCGCTGCCACTTCTTCAGCGGTCCAAAACAATCTGAATTGCTTGATTTTGGTTTTTGTTTGGAGAGACGAAGGTGTTAATTCATAGAGAGAATTTTAAGTTTATGCAAAGTTACATTAATGGCTTCTTCTAAGCATATTGCAATATTCGGATAGAATATAGTGGGAATATATACTAGATTTTATTAATACGCCTCTTATAGGTTTTTTTTTATATTTTATTTTGAAAAGAGATAAAATAAAATAATATCTTCATGCTGCTATTAGAGATAGTAAGGGAATGTTTGGGAACGTGGGTTGAACCCGCGTTCCCAAAAAATTTTAAATTTTATTTTTTTGCTAAAATTTAATATGGTTTGTACATTTTTGATTGTTTTGATGTGTTAATGTCAAAAATAATTTTTAAAAAATAAAAATACATCATTGGCATGTATTTTAGTACGAAAAGTTATTTGAAAAGCACTCGTAACCACACTGCCAAATAAACTCTAAGTAATGTTTATTCTCAGCGTTATTATTTAGGCAGTCGATTATTGTTTTGGTATAAAAGAGAGATAATGTAATAGAAAATATGTGACTATTTGTTATTTCTGTTTTTAAAATTTAAAATTTAAAAATTATATTATAAAAAAATTTATTTTATGTTTTTATCTGTTCAAAACAACGTGTTTTTATTTCTTTGAGATTTGTATGTTTAAACAAATATATAGGCGCTCAGTTTTTCATTGTATATTTAGCCATATTATTGGGGATTGAAATAGTAAAATAATTATTTTGCCATTTCATGAAAAATCATTGAATTTTCTCTTAACGGTAATATAGTCTTTTTCTTATGGCCATTGGTCATTTTTTAATTGAGTAGGGGCAAGATGGTCTTTTTATATTTTATCAGCACAGTAAAATGACTTAATTACCCTTAAAAGTTGGCATCTATAGGCTTTTTTGTATTTTTAGTTTTTGAAGCACGGTAAAATGACTCATTTATTCTTGAAAGAAAAACATTTCTAAACTGGCATCTAGGGATTTTTTTTTTTTGTATTTTCATCCTCGTTTTTAATTATAATCAAGTTAATTAAGAGATAATTTGGTATTTTAAAAAATATAAAATATTATATTATTTAAAAACAAAACGAGTGGGACACACCTGCGCCCTTCAAGCTGCACGTGAGGGGGCTTGCGGTGGACAAACGATGGCTTTTGGGGTAGCATTCAAATTGTCTCGGCTGCTCTTTCTTCTCTTGGCGGCACATGGGGCCAATAGACCTCTAGTTTCGTGCTGACAATATTTTTTTTCTTTTCTTTTCTCTCTGCTCTTTTATTTTCATGCTTGATCCTTTAAATTTTCAAAGCAACCATTTTATTGGTTTTTTTTTTGGATTTGATCTCTTTTCTTTTTATTACTATTTATTTTATTTGAACTAATTTATAAAATTATTTTTTTTTTAATTTTATCCTCCTTTAATTTTTGTCATGTATCAAATTTGGTTATTATTATTTGATTATTATTTATTTTATTTAATATGGTTTTTAATATATTTTTTTACAATTCCATCATCTTTTAGTTTTTTTCCTATTAGATTCAATTTTCATTCTTTTGATTGCTATTTTTTTACTTTGATAAATTTTTTAAATTAATATTTTTTTTTCAATTTTGTCATTCAATAATAAATTGGTTGGGAATTGAACTTCTTGATTGAGTCGGGGTCTAGGATTTCATGGGTTGTAAGTTTGGAAGAATAACCCAAGTTTAGGAGATTCTCTCGGGTTTGCTTGTTTTGTTTTGTATTTTTTGCTTCTTTTAAGCTCATATTTTATAATTTCATCATTCAACATTTATTTAATTGAAAACTGGGCTCTATAATTTTTTTATTTGCTTTTTATTTGATTTTTCACTAATTTAAAAATAAATAAGATTATCTAGGGTCTTTTTATTTATCATTCTTTGTTAAATTTATCTTTTTAAAAAGAAGTTTTATTTTATTTTTGAATTAAATTAAATTAATTGATTAAATGTAATCATGAGATGCTCACTTTATGATATTTTATTTGGTTTGCTTTCTGGATCGTATCTCTGATGGCATGTGTGATCTATTTTGGTTTCATCCAACAATGTTTCATAATAGTATTAGAACTATCTCGGTAAGCTTTTTGTGGTGATGGGGTGGTATCTATGATAGAGTAATGGTGAGTTCTAATGAACTTTTCTGTTTTCTTCTCCTGAATATGATTTTAAAAGCTTATTAACTATTGTTAATTATTGCCATATTGTTTTTGTAATTGCTCTTATTTACTACAGATGTGCTTTTTTTTAAAAAAAAAAAATTATATTATAAAATTAACGGATCTTATTGAATCCAATTATATCAATGACCCGTGTCTTTTCTTATTTTTTTTAAAAAATGTTATCATCATTGGATCATCTTTTCTTCACATTATAAAAAAATTAGGTCGGCTCATGAAATAGCGGGTCACCTATCTGCTTTTATTCTGTAACGTTAACCAAAACACAAAATGTCTTAAAATTCTACTAAAATAAATTTTTGTAAGTACATCAATTGCCACTTCAATTGTATGCTTAAATCCAGATTTGGAGAAAAAAAATATATAAATGGTTTACTCGAGACATAATTTGAAGAGAGTTTATTTTCAATACAAAATGGATTCAAGAATACTCTTATTATTAAGAAAGATGCAAGAAAAATATTGATGCAAGTGCAATACCAAAGGCTGATTCATTTTATTATTTTAGGTTACTATTATATCTTATTTTTTCATCCAAAATTTAAGCTTGGATTTATCAAAAAAAAAAAAAAAACCATAAACTATTTTTGTTCCATGATTCCAAGGCACTCCATCTTCATTAGCTGCAGTATTGGAGCTCTGTTGGGAAGTATGTAACTTAAATTTCACCAGATGAAATCAAACCAAAATAATAATAATAAATAAATAAAAACAGATTCTTTCAAACACAGAATCTTGAATCTATACATCTATCTATTATATTATATATTGATTAACAATCATTCATCAATCATATCAGAATCGGGAATCCTTCTCACACACAGCAACCTCTCGTACTGTGTCAGAAGTGTCCTAAGATTTTCTTGATTCATCATCTTGATTGATGCAAACACACAGCAAACAAGTTCTTTAAGAAAGAAAAATCAAAGATAACAAGTGGAGAAAATTAAGGACGTAGCAAGTAGAGTTAGATCATCACCCTCATGTTAACTTCACAAGCATCATCATCTTTTTCCATCACACCATCAACAACAAGCTCAAGTTCAATGAGAACTGAGCCAAGAAAAGTAAGGAGAACAAAGAAGCAGATAAGTAACAGTTGGCCTGTTGATTATTGAGCAAAAAAGGTTATCCTGGGTTGAAAATCAAGTTTGCCCCTGATGTTAATGATCAACTACCTCCCTTTACACAGTCCCTTTGCTGTAGTTTTACGAAAAATACAAGTCCAAATGCTGACTTACAAAAGAGAAAAAAGAAGTGGGATGTGTCTGTTTCATTCCATGACATGTGGTTCAGTAACGACGACGTTCACGAAAATCTCATAAAAATCTAATTCTTTTTTTGTGGCTGATAGATTGACTGTTTGTGGTTGATAGATAGACTTAGGTTTCAAGGGCCGGGAATGAAGCCATAAAGAATATATACGTGTGTGTTTAAAAGAGATAATTGAAGATAATTTATATAGCTTTGAATCTACAATGGAGTGTTCATGCAAAAAGTGATGTAGTCAACGTGTTTGTTATCTATGGTCTTAGAACACATGATGATACAAGCTTAGAGTGTCAAAGAAACTCATAAAAACACTATCTAAGTTTTGGGTTTTGTGTGCACTTCAAAATAATTAGAATAAATTGTTTAGTTTATCATTAGAATTACAAAGATATGTTAAATAAAAATTATTCAAGAAAAAAATAGAGTTTATATAAGTTTAAAATTATAAATATATAAAATTATGATTCATAACAGAAAAAAAAATAAAGATTCTAGCAAGTATACTAAACATATATTAAATTTGAAATTTTAGCATGACAAACATGTTGTTAATCAGTTTATTGCTTCTCTTATTACTGTTAATTGAGCAACTATTCTTCGTATTTTGTGATATTTTTTGGGTACAATCTTTTATTTACATCCACCTCTTTCTTGAAGCTACATGCATATTCTGATACTAATCATGACAGTGATCTAAAACATCATAAGTTTGTTACTAGTTTCTGTGTCTTTTTGAATGATTATTTTATTTATTGGAAGAACAAAAAACAATTTATTATTTCTCAATCTTCGACTAAAACAAAATATCGTGCTACAACATTTACTACCAACAAAATTGTTTGGTTATACTAGTTACTTGCAAATATAAGAGTTTCTCTTTCTCATCTCACTTCTATGTATTGTAACAACCACAATTCTATTCAAATTACTCACAATTTGATTTTTCATGAATGAACTATGCATATTAAAATCGATTGTCATCTTATTTATCATAATCTCAAACATGGGCACCATTATTGTCTTTTATTTATTTTTCTTTGTAGATTGCAGATTTATTTTCTAGTTGATAAATTCTCAATGCTTTAGTTATTACATCGTGAGTTTAATGTAAGATGTTAATAAATATAGAGTTATTTTGTTTTATTGTTTATTAATGATAGGATAGTTTTTACATTTTCCTTTTAGTTTTATTTGTTTAGTTTATATATGATTTCTTTGTATGTAGATTAAATAATCTATTTCATTTGATTATTTTAATTACATTATTCTACAGTATCAATAATAAAACTCATCTTTTTAGCTATAAATCTAAATATTTTTAGCTGAAACAACTATTCATTTTTGCATAAAACGATTATCGAAAAGATTCTTCAGGTGCTTACATCCATGGCTGGACTAGACAACAGCCGGAAGAAATAATTCTTAATTTCAATCGGCAAAAAAAAAATGTTTTTCAGCCCAAAATATTATCTTACAGGCAAGAAATAATTCATGACTTGTTACGGAAAAAAATGAATAACTAATAGTTTATTGTTTTGTGATATTTCTTGTAACTTGAATAGATTCAGGAACCAAGTTGCGATCCAAGTCTTTATTTGAGGGGAAGCTGGAAACAAAGAAACAAAAAAAAAAAGAAATTCTCTTCTCTTATCGACTAATACATGGGCTCTTTCAGACATCCTCGTTTAAATGGTTGATATACTCGCCGAGGCTTTGAGGCAATTGAACTATACAGAGCTTCTAGCAAATTTGAGAGGAAGCGAGAAGATAAATGGGACCAGGGTTAGTTCCCACTTTTGAGCTCGAGAAGGAGCATTAGTCTTAAGAAATCGGACTGGAATTAGTGAGCCTGATAGTTGACAGGCAGAAGTTGTATCAGGCTCGGTTCATATCGCAGAGCTAGTTTTATTTATCCGAAATCATTTCAGTGCAATGCTTCTCATCTTAGTAAATTTGCTGGCCATGGGCAGTTCAGATTAGCCTAACATTGGAGTTAAATCAGCATACTTTTAACAGACAGCATTTGCTAATTGCCTTTTCAGGCTCTTTTCAGGCTCTTGTCTCTGATATGGTGTGGCAAAACAAATAATTTATAGTTTTTCTCGTTTTTAAAGGGTAGCAGATGATAAATCATAAATATTCCAAAGATTATAAATCATAAAATGATCAGAAACGAAAATCTTTCTCATACACAGCACAACATCGTACTGTGTCAGAAGGTGTCCTAAGATTTTCTGATTTCATCATCTCTTTTGTTGGTGATTGAGGTAATAAACTCAAGAAGCACAAAAACCCACCAAAAAAAAAAAAAAGAGAGAAGAAAAACAGCTCGAAGCCAGTTAGAAAAAATATGAATCAGAAAGAACGTAGCGATAAAGTAAGTATTTATTGATCATATGAAGTTGATCATCACTCACATAAATTACTTTCATCATCTTCATCTTTATCAACCAAGAGAGAAAAAAGAAGAGAGAACAGAGTAAATGACACCCAGTTAAGCAGATCTGGTTTCTGAGAGGAGGGGAAAGAAAGGAGGTTGTCTTGTAGAGGTGATCACATATGATTTTATAGGGGCGGGACTCAAAACCCTAGAGGACTGACTACTTGTGGAAGCTTTTATTCTCAGGCCATTTTACATTACCTTCTAAGCCCAGCCCACCAAAGCCCACCTCGTTTTTTGCTTAAACACAAAAGCCCAATCTCTACCCATGTTTTTGACAAAGTACACTTAAATCTCTGTAAATTAATAGCATTGATACCGTTAAAAACTACCAATTTAAACTTTAAATTCAAGTTGTAATTGAATAAAAAAATATTAATTAATCATAATTATTAATTTATTGAGATTATACTATTGGTTAATATCAACCAAGATCTCACGGAATTTTGTTATATTTATTTATTTATTTTAAGAGTTTGATTTGATAGAGATATATTATTTTTTGTAGTTATTATAATTCAAATCTCAAATCAAATGGTAAGATGTAAGATTCTCGTAAATCTAATCCTCTATGAATATGTTGAGAGTAAAGTAAATAAAAGAGTTAATTTAAATTTTTAATGCATGTTAAGAGGATTGATTACTCATTATAATAATGATTGTTTTTTAAAGTATTTTTTACTTAAAATATATTAAAATAATATTTATTATTATTATTATTATTATTAAAAAATTATTTTTAATATTAGCACATCATTTAAAAACATTAAAAAATTTATTTTGAAGTAAATAAAAATTTAATTTTTTTTAAAAATATTTTTAAAACATAAAAACAAACAGGTTCTAAGAGTATTATCTCGCCATCATTCATGTACTAAGATTAATCTCATCTTAATAATTATGTTATAGATTTTTGCGTATCGAAGGAGGAATTTCTTTTTAATCTTACTCTTAATTTGTTTGTTCCTAGTCACAACCCTTTACACAACCTGACAATTGGGTTAATTTTCCGTAATATTTTGGCAATGAGTAGGTAAGAATTAAAGGGAAAAAGGGAAGAGCACTATTTTCTTTATTGTAATATCTTGCAGGAATATTTATTGAAGTTCAACAGCAATAATTTGTCAATGATACATGTCAGAGCGAAAAGCCCACCGCGCAGATTTTCTTTCTCCATCAAATCTTTAATTGGCCGGCGGGTCGGTGCTTGTTCCACATGCAGCCTTGAAGATCATGCCAAATGCCTTGTCTATGTGTGACCTGAGCTTCTGTGGATCGATGAAGTCCTTTTCTACCAGCAAAGCAACTCTGAGCTTTCCGGCATAGCTTACTATTCCAGTCATAAGGCTCTGTATTTGCATCAAAACAAGCCGTTCTCGAGTCAAGTAATGATATTAAATCTTGATTGTTTGTGTGCTGCGTACAGGACTCAAGAATCAAGATTATTTTCCGATGAAAATTACAAGTACCTGAGGCGACCCTGTCACCACAAAGTATAGCCCCTTGATTGGGCTGTCACCCACCGCCAGCTGCTCTATCGGCCCCATTAAATTTGTGATTCCCATGCTTGTATTCTCCAACGTGCCATGTATGTGTTTAGATGCTCTCTACAAGAGCAAAGTCCCAAAATATCATAAATGTAGTATATAGTAATTAATGCCCACCCACCGAAGAGAGATACAAAAAAAGAAAAGGAATAAGAGGTTGTAAACAGGGACAAATTATGATGCGTAGCTATGAATATTTATTAGAGAATGGTTGTTTTTATTTCTTAAAAATATTTTTTTAAAAAATTAATTTTTTATGTGTTTTAAATTAATTGTAGATGATTATTTTGATATGTTAATATCAAAAATAAATTATAAAAAATAAAAAAAATATTATTTTAATTTATTTTTAAACAAAAAACATTATAAAAAATAATCATTATCGAAGGAAAGATACTCTTGACCCACCCGGACAATTGCTGGCAGGGAAATACATTTGACGGCCAACTACAATTTGAAAAGTTGTCGTCGAGCACGTTTGATGACAAACACATTTAAGATAATCAACCAAACTAATCTAACAATACATTATTGGTTTGATCCATGATCTTAGATGATGATGAATTAGATGGTTTAATATTGTTTAGATGATAGATATTGCACTGCCATACCTTTGGACCGCTAAATTTCCCAACAAGCTGAAGATACTTGGCGGTGAGGTAAACACCAAATGAGCTTCTCCTCCTCTTGATGACTTTTCTTGCTTTCAAGACAAATTGCAGGGGATTATTCCTAGCCTCTGCATCTCTTAACTTGGGAATCGGTATGTTCAAGAAAGCAAAATGGTTACCCCATGGCAACTCAGCACCAGGCTTTAACATTTCTTGGACCGACCTGTAGCCTCTATGCACTCTTGTGTTAAGCAACACCAATGATGTACTACGTGCGTTGCCTGATCCTTGACTCACTGTTTCCATGTATATCCTAACTCCCAAGAATATTGTTCCAGTAATGACATCATTTAATGTCTGTAATTACCGAGGACCGGAGTTCAATAAGAAAAATAAATGTCATCAATTAAGTACTAAGCTTTGAAATTGAAAAGGGGCCTGAAGAGTTGGAAGACGAAAATTGAAGCTGTGTTGATCTTACCACTCCAAGCCTGGCCTTGATTTGTTTGATATGATCAAGAGAGAAAGCCATTGTTGTTATGGAAACAGGAAGAAACTCCACCCCAGAATGCCTGGATCGTATTGGTGTCTTGTCATCCTCGAACAAGGAACTCTTTGCAATGGTTGAACACATTTCTGATAGCGTGTTGTAAACCGATGACAAAAATCTAGGCACTTTCCTGAACATGCTAAGATCTCTGCCATTCTTATTGGCATGCAACTGAACAGAAGGAAATGTCAAGGGAAGAGAAGGGTTATCAGCTCTTTTTAAACAAGAAAGGAGAGCTCCCATTAAAGAGATGCCATCACCAAGGGAATGGTGAAACTTGAACACTATGTTACTAGCTGCATGGCTTGTGGGGTATTTTATAATGTGAACTTCCCACAATGGCTGGCTTTGTGGAAATTGTTCCATTGCCATGTTTGAAAGATAATCATCAAGGCATTCATCATAAAATTGTGTTGACATTCCGGAGGCGAAAACTGGAACACTGACATGATCTTTGAGCCTCACCTCAACCTTCTTCCATCGCTTTACTCCATCTTTATCTGTAACCTGCATTTTCCAAATCCTCTTTGGTCAATGCTAATGATGAAAAGAAAGGAGAAAATTAAGATACTAACGTGGAAACTGTACCATAATGGAGGAGAAACGAGGATTGATAGGGAGGAAGAGATCATTGAGCAATGGAATAGCTAGAGAGTCATCAAATGGCTCTTCCAATTCCAAAACAGCAATGATAGAGATTGACAGAACAGAGTTGTTCAGAAATTGTCCTGAAGGGCTCACGGGTTCTGATGTTTCTTGATCTCGCAGAAGCTCCATTTGTACGTAGTTTCTGGATCGATCTCTAATTCTCTGTCTACCAAAGCCTATTGTTTGCAAAATGTGAAGGGTATTGCTCTGCAGTATGGAGCCCAAAACCAAAGAAAGAAACACTAAGATGTGTGGCTATAGAAATGTGAAGGGTGTCATTATTTATATACGTAAGTTGCAGAAGTGTCTAATCTGAGAAGTTTTTATATGAACCTGTTTTTTCCATCAAACCAATCATACTATGTCGACGTGGAATGTGTTGGGGACTCAATTATGGACAAGATAGAAAGACAAAGTCCGCAATCTCAAATTTCATGTGATGTTTTACAAGCCAATTTTTGTGATCAGCCAAGCCCCTGAAATTAGGCTATAAGATTGATGTTAATTGCGAGGGTAGCATGCGGGCGAGTGCATATATGTGTAAATTGCTACCGTCCCACGAGGAATTGACTACATACCATAGAATACCAACTCCCATTAAGTAGTCACGGCAACTGTTAACACCCCAACTGTCGGGAATTGTTCTAGAGCAGCAGAGATATAGTCTTGCATGGCTAAAACGCAACTGTAATTGAGAGGCTCAAGGAAATGTCTTCGGCTAGAGTGTGAATCCTCGACGACAATGGACAGCATATTTAAGTTTTGGTGTGTTTTGATAAATTAGGTTCCACTTCTTATGTATGTTGTCAGAATTTGGTAGGAAAATGGAAAGAAACCAACGACAGACAAGGAAAAAAGGAAGCTCTATTACACGTTATTCCGAGGTTTTGATACAACCACGTAATACACATAGAAGTCTCTAATATTAGTAACTTGTTGTTTGATCAATGACTAAAAATCAAACAAATACCGAATCAAGATTTTTCTTGAAATATTACAGCAATCTTTTTCAAGTGTTCTGATCAGTTTTCACTCAGCCATCTAAATGTTTTGAAATATAATAGAAAATCTCCATATACATTCAAGAAAATATTACAAATATCTATTAATTTATACACAAAATTCTCTTAATATTTTTTAAATCATTTTTTATTTAAGAAAATGGTTTGAACTCGAGATTTTTTTTATGAGATGGGGCAGAATTATAATGCCAAATTTTCAAAAATCTCCGGTGGTTAGTTCATAGTGTTCATGGCATGCACCTATTCGATCGGAAAATCTTGTGACACGCTTGTGGTTAATGTACTAGGTGCAAGTAGGCGACCCATAAGATTTTCAACATAATCATGCTAATGGATGATAGAAATGACAAGAAGCTTGTTCTAAGTTTTTTTTTTTTTTTTTAATTTCTAATCTCCTCATCCTGTATTTGAGTTAGTAATTGTTTTAGTTCATATATACTTGTATTAAATAGAAAACAGAAACAGCATGAATGCCAGCCTCCCACTTTTCTGTCCAGTAGTGAATAAATTTATCCTACTTTCATAAAACTATTAATGTCCTAAATTGTATTAAGATTGACAATCAATCAGGTCTTTTCAGTTGTATTAAGACCAAAACTCTTCCCTAGTTAAGGAAAATATCTTTTTATTTTTGTTTTTTTGAATGTAAAAAATATTTTTGGATCGACTAACATGTCGATGAAATTTTTTTCTCCAAACGATCTTGACCTGGCATATTCAAGTAAGTTGCATAAATAAGTTTTTTATTTTTTTATTTTATGACTATCAAAATTCAAAATGTTTCCGAGTAAAGTTAATGTGTTGGATAAATAATTTTATAATTAATTAATTTAAGTAATTTGATTTATTTTTTCTAGTCAAAGAAATTATCTAATGACTTAATATAAAAAACTCAAATGGTTGATAATTGATAACTAATAATATCTGACAAGTCAAAATAATGATAACTAATACTCGTAAAAAAATCCCATTTAGTAGTTAATTTTTACATTCAGCCAAGGCCTTCAAGTTAGGTCTATAAGATGCAATTTTTGTTGTTTTAATTATTTCTCTAACTAATTTTGCAATTACTCTTCTTATTTAGTTTTGGATTCTTTTGGTTAGGTTTGTTTTTACTTCTAAATAAAACAATTGATGTTTTATTTTTTTTATCAGATATAAAACAACAATATTTTTTCATTAGATACAAGATAAATATATATTTTTTTAATTTTGTTTTTACTTGCAAAATTGATTTTTTTTATTTTAAATGAATTTTTTGGTGTTTTTAAATTACTTTGATATGTTAATTTTAAAAAAAAATTATAAAAAATAATAATAAAAATATTTAAAAAAACAATAAGT
>Ga0307507_10006665_pt1 | contig 17484 bp, 21 predicted proteins | sample 7_EM_MG_FD_207223 | JGI IMG/M metagenome (GOLD analysis project Ga0307507, IMG submission 207223) | Populus trichocarpa ectomycorrhiza microbial communities from riparian zone in the Pacific Northwest, United States - 7_EM | ecosystem: Host-associated > Plants > Roots > Unclassified | place...
AGGTTCAAACCCGAACCGAACGCACGGTTCGAGTTCGGTTCAGGTTCGGAAATTTTGTAGGAGGTTCAGGTTCAGGTTCGGACAAAAGGGGGTCTGAACCGGACTGAACCGAACTTCGGCAACGCTAAACTGTGTAAGGGCCTCAACTTCGAAAACGTGCTCCTCAGTGTCGGTTTGGGAGAAGATTTTCCGGCACCATCCGAGTTTTCCGCCTCGGGTCAGGTTCAGTTCTGTGTTGGTGAACAAAGTTTCGCTGGGAGGTGTGTGACTAACTTGAAGAACGATTCTACGCTGAGATCTCGGACAGTCTCGTTTTACATTTCGACCAAAATAGCTTGTCTCGTTGCGGTGTCATGGGTTCGTTCGAAACGTACGTAGCCCTCACGCAGAAGAATCTGCGAGGTGTTTCATGTTCCTTTGCCAGATGTCCTTCGCTCGGTCAGGCCCTTACTGGGTTCGCTAACCGTGGCCAGAACGTCTCGAAGAACGTGAATGGTACTTTTGCGGATCTTTCTTTCCATATCGCCCCTCAGAGCTTCCGGGTTGGGCCGATTGAAGTCCCACAAGGGTTCGGGTTGGCGGGCTCTTTGAATCTGCCGCCACCTTCTGAGTTCAATGCTTCATTTGACATTGAGATCTCCCCCACCAGCGTCCACGTTGACGGACACATCAAGAACGCTCTCGTGTTCCCTGCAAATGGTCCTCGGTCGTTCGCTCTTTTTCACGTGTCCTCCCCAAGCAAGGGGCCATCTATCGATATGACGATTACGACGGACTCGTTTAGATGCGATCTTTCGGCGGAGGTCTATTTCCTTGGCCTTTCTGCTGGGATTTCTGCTCAAATATCTGAGAATGGTGTGGAGATTCACGAATTTATTTTCGCTTGGGTGGGTGGAGCAAAGCTGGATGTCGTCGCCGACAAGGACATGTTCAGTTTGTCTATGTCTTGCACTCTAGGTCTCACAATCCCACCCTTCCTGATCGGCAACACCAAGGTGCCCTCCGTCGATACTGTCCAATTCTCCGCGTCATTGGCAACTCGAGTCATCTGGTCTGAAGCGCTTTGGGAGCTCGCCGTGACCGGGGATCTTTCATTGATGTGGTGGCACCTGGGAACGCACACCTTCACTTTAGACGCCAATTTTTCAGACCTAGAACAAGTCGTTCAGCGCATTGCAGAAAAAATCAAGGAGTTATACACGTCCGCTTTTGTGACTCAGATCGAGCAGATGCTCGAGGATTCCGTCTGGGAAGTTGTCAACTTCCTTTCAAGGATTTGTATGGCGGCTATCCCTATTGGCGAGCTGCTTGTCCAGTATTTTGGATGCCAGATTGGTGAAGTAGTGAAGGGACTTGGTGAAGCATTCGACCTGAGCGTAGGTGATCTTATTCCGATTATGAATGTCCTTGGGGCCGATCTTCAATATGTCGTTCAAATATTGTTCCAGTGGGGCAATGACCTTGAATCGGCATGCAGGTAAGGAAAACCTCATTGGCAGAATACGGAGACCTACATATTTTCAGCGAAACTGCCCTGCTTGCAAAGACTTTCGGAGTCACGGTTGGTGTTGTAGCAAGTGAAGTTGCGAATGCCTTCGGAATCGATATCGATGCTGTCCGCAACGCTATGGGCAACCTCGGGATTGATTTTAACAATGCAATCGACACAGAGAATCATGTGGTGAACCAGTTTGTCCATACGGTGGGCCGGGTGGAGAACCAAGTTGGCAATGCAGCAGGCGGGGAGGTGAATACACTCATCCAGGCCGGTGGCCAGGCGGGGAACCAAGCCGTTCACACCGTGAGCCAGGTGGGGAATCAAGCTATCCACACAGTCGGTCAGGTTGGGAATGATGTCGTCAACATAGAGGGAAATTTTGTCCACTTCTTTTCTTCTATTAGCATTTGATATTCCTTGATACTCTACCTGCCGTTTACCGTCTCATTCACATGGAATCATTGTCGTGCATGTCCGATTGAAGCGCGCGTAAGTTCACAAGCGCTGTAGTTTTGTGCATAGTGTGGAATCTGTACAAATGGTGACTTGAAATGAAAGAAATTATCAAAACTGTAGGCCTGAGACCCCAGGAACGCGATGAATAAACGAAAAATGGAGTAGGCCACAAAAATTCATGAGGGGATTGACGCCTCAGAATCAACAAAGGCGGCCAACAGCCAGCACCACACCCTCTACCTCTCGAACATCGAAGGGATTTCTCGTGATGAATCGCAAAGGACAAAGCTCAACATCAACGATTGCATACGTATTCAAAACATAGGACTCTTGATGCAAGTAAACTGGCGAAATAGCTGTAAAGCCCAATGTTCGTTTCTGAAATGTAACGTGAGCAAGAGCTTGAAAGCATGGAAGCAGGGATACACAGTAAGTGATCTGTGGAATCCCAAGAGCTGGATTGGGTGCAATGCAAAATCAAAAACTCAAATTCAAGCGATTCCCACCCCCGAACATGCTAAGGTAGATGTTATTCGAGGCGATGTGTTCCTGAAAGCTCATCCATAAGTTAAAGAAGAAAAATGCAGAACCAAAAGACACACCTTAAGCACAAAAAAATGGGGAGAAGAACTTCCAATTGTCCACTTAGATGATCTACTCTACCCTGTCCTGTGTGGTATCACAGAAAGAGAGGAGAGGCAAGAAGTCAGAAGGTAAGCAAAGAATTTCGGGGTTCATTTTTTGCGTGCATGACAAGGGTGGGGGTTATCTTGTCCCTGGCCGAGTGACGTCGCTATTCATTTCATCAAAGAAAACTTCGAGAGACTCACCATGTAGATCGGATCGCTAACGGTCTCTGGTTCTAAGTGGTCACCACGAGGGTAAGAAGGGGTTGGTCGAACCATTCCATTGGTTAGTTGGTAGCAGCTACTCAGGAATGGACGTTGTCGGAAGCCTGACGGACTGGGGTGGGATGGGCTCATTCAGGAGCTAAAAGGACGTTGTGAGAGTGCCGGAGGGTATTCGTCAACAAACCATCAGAGTCATCGCCCCTGAACATAAGACCAAAACACCTCTCCCCCTTCGAGTGCTCAAACTCGCAGTCAGGCTTCGATAGGTCGGGGCCACATCAGAGACGACCGCTTTCGCCGGTAGTATCAACAGCCACCTGGTGATTCATGAACAATCCGAGAGATCTTCACCCTCCTTCCTTATGAACGAGTGGAAGAAGAATGACCCACTTTGCAAATCCTATATGCATGTATACGTCATCAGCGTTAGGAATGAGAGGAAGAGAAAACAGGCCACGTACGCACCAGATATCCTTCATGAGAAGGGTGGAGCTGCATAGTCCAGTCCCACGCTTAAATGACCCAATTGTTCCTCCTCCAGCATACCACACCGTTCTCCCACGTTTTGACACCCCAAACCTCCACGTGTCCTTCAGGATGGATGCATGTATTGCTCTGGGAACGCTGAGCCTATCTTCCTCTAGAAAAAAAAGAGGCGTCCAGCGGCACCCTCTACTCAAGCCGTATGATCCGTGAAGGAGGATGGACTCATTTGGGGCATTCACGTTCGCATTTCGGGGAAGGGCCGGGGATGTTGCGCGTGTCGACGTAAGGGCAGCTCGTGACGGTGGTGAGACAGTCGAAGGACTGACAGATCGCGTACTTTATGTTTTGTCCCACTATGTCGGGGAAGGACCGCAGATTTTGAATTGTAGACGTCAATCCTGGACCAGGTGAGGCTGCGTCGGGCTTTGGGTGCAGGGGGGGTGCACTTGGTCATTTTTCAGGGGTCCGAGTCCGTTTCGGCGTGTGGTTGGTTTCTGGGTTGGTTTGGTGTGATGGTGCAGCGTTTTCGTTGTTAGTGGCGATGTGCCTGCTTGGGATGTTACTGGTAGATAGAGTATATGCGTCAGAGCAGTTTAACTTGCGAGTACGTTCCAACGTACCACCTTGACATTCCTCCACGCGAAACCGACCCAAAGAGCCGGTTGAACCACCTCAGAGCGGACCCAGGCCCACCGCAAAACCCTTGCACGTGAACTGTTCCCATCCTGCTAAGCTCAAACCGTCCCTTGCTCGATGTCCTTGCTCCAGGGTGCACGACATGTAGAACGTAGGCCAAAGTCACTGTTGGCGGAGTGAATTCGGTGGCCGTAGCTGGGGTGTTGTTTGATTTTGAGATTGGCAGCGAACTTTTGACTCGTGGTCCTCTGCCTCCCTCAATTTCACGTCGGCACTGCGGGAAGGAAGTTGAAGGCTGACCCAATGGAGGAGATAAGGTACTTTACCTCCTCAAAATCACGCAAGCGGCATACAAAGAGTTTTGAATTCCTTGGAGGTCTGAAGATTGAGGGCGCCGCTGCTAGGCTGTGCTAGCACGTAGAGGCGACAAAAGCAAGCCGATGGTCTTGGTTGCCTGACGTTGATAACTCGAAGAGGGGCGTGCTTGTTCCTCATACGAACTTTTTAACGAAAATCTAAGACATTAGATTCGCTGTAACAGAACGGACATGATAACCAGAATGAGGAGGCGGAGAAAAGAGCACTCACTGATGAAATAAGAATCGGACCCTTGACATTCCCAAGGCATTTCGATTATAAATAGGATACACGGAACTGTTGGGTTGCGAAAAGAGAGAGAATGACTATAAGGGCGACGTTTATTAGTGGTCGAAGTCATGGTCAAGGTTGATCACAACAAACTCCGATTATTCTCGTAGATTTCCACCACATCGCCCTCAATTTGCCCTCAATGTACGTTTAACTATGTTATTCAACTCTAATTGGAATTCTGACCTGAGTTCGCAGGAGATCCATGCGAAGCCCTCGCTTCTGTCGAGCAAAAGCCGTCAAGTTGTCCCCTCTCCTACATGGTCCAGGACTTCGCCGTTTCCGTTACGCGACGAATACAGGGTGCTCCCTTCGAACATAACTCATGTCGTAATGTCAAGATCACCATCCGGAGTGGAAGGTTAGTGAGTTCTCGCGCCATTTTTCACGGTTCTTATCCCAACCACTTCTCTTTCTAAATCTGCTAGTGCCCCCTACTCTTAGGTCTGTTCATATGGCACTCGGCTCTTGTAGGAGTCGCGGTTGCGCGCTTTATGAAGACCCATTCTAGAGGCCACCCTCAGCCACCCTCCCGACCTGAACCATGCTGATCTTCCTTCCCCTAATGCGCTTTTCCCAGAGGACTCGCCCTATAGTGCCGATTGCGCTACATCTTCCTTTCAGGCGTACAAGAGGGTTGCCATCTCGTGGCCCACGCAACTAGATCTCATTGCAATCTCATTGTTCACAATCAAGGCTTGCCACCGGAATTCATTCGAGGTCGCTCAACCTTCAACACTCCGACCCACGGAAGTGTTGTCGCATCTTCTGGACCCGTCAATAATGGCATACCGCTCCAAAACTTTGACCTTTCATAAGCTAAAATTTCAACGTCCATCTCCAGCAGCCGCGTCGCCTTCGTATACCAAGTAAACAACAAAGGTTCTGAACTTCCCCCGTTTGTTGTCATCGTGCCCTCTTTCTCGTTGTGGTCCCTCCGCAAAACCGAGAAGACACAGTGGACGTCGCGATGGAAGGGGAGGAAATGGGTCTTCGACTAGGATATATGCGGATCGTTCTATGCTCTGATGAAGCATAAGTACGTACGTCTTTTTCTCCCCTCTCTTCTATCCAAAACGCGTACTGACGTTTGCACTGTACAGGTATACAAAGTTCTCATTCGTCATACCTTCCTCGATTCCTTGAAGCCTTCCCACAAGACAGGCAGGGGCTCACTCCTTTCTCCGACCTTCTTTTCCCCTTCTCCTACCTGTGGCCAACTGTGGGCTCCTACACAAGATGCACAAAAAACCGCTCAATCCCTTCAAAGCACTGCCTGTCAACTCCGAGCACGTGACCGACCTCACCGATGTTCATGCAATGATGCATAGGTTGTTTTGCTTGGATTGAGGATGGCGGAGAGGGAAACGGTTCCGGGAGACTGGAGGTGGCGATTAAGAGCGATGGTTGTCGGGGAAATTTTTGGAGGGCGCCACGCCCTGTGTCCTTTTGACTGGGGTAAGTATGACACTTCGCTTCTGAATCCCTGGTTCTTTGATCTTCTAGCATTCAACTTCCATTCCCTGTAGCCGCTACCTTCGCCTACGTTGGTGATCGACGGGGGATTTACTCTCCGTTTATAGGGTATGGAAGTTGGTCCAACTTAGGTTAGCGTTCCTTTGGGCGTAAACGCAGAAACTACGCAGCAAGGACCCAGTATCTATAGCCAATCTATAGCATGTCGTATCGTGTACAACTTCCGCGCTACATGCAAAACATGAAATTCTGTTTCAGTATCAATCAGACATGTGCGACAGAGGTTGTAGATGAATGAGAAAACAAGTGACTGGTTCAGCGCTCGATCTCGCCCAGTCAGAGTCAGGTAACCTGACTCCAAAGCTCTTTGCCACAAAGAAGTTGCGGGGTGCGGAGAAGGAAAGAAGATTTTACGAAAGGATATGGGAATGATTCAAGTCTGCCCCAGTCGCAGTGCCCAATCAGCACAGCAGAACAACCACCTTCATGGATGGTGACACTCTCTATATGGAATCCCACTTCTTGGCGCGAAGGAGGAAGAATAGTCTATGAGCACGGCTCCTCGGAAGAATAGCTTGGATACAATGATGGAACGTTAGAGGTCAACAGTATTCCAGCCATCTTAGTTGAGGGTCTCCCTTCCCTGTATGAGTTGTGATTAGTCCTTTAAGTCGTAGAGATATTATTCAGGAATACCGACCTGCGGCGAATGCAGGCTCAATGTACTATCTATGTAGTCTAGCTGCAGGTGGAAGAGTGTAGTAGCCCGGAATTGCCGCTCCTGGAGGTATCCGTGCATACGTTTGATTTCAGTAAGAATTAACGGCAAACGAAGAAGACCCAGACGTCACAACGCAACAGGACCTTTTTTCCAACTTTTTTCCTCCAAGTGGCTTCCTACTAGCATCCAATTCACATCCACCAACCCTCCCCTACGCCGCAGAAAAGAAAAAGGGCATCGGGGACGAGTGAGAAGCGAGATGGCCCGGCTGCAAGTTGATCAAGATAACCGGGAGGACGACGCCATCTGCTCTTCATGATCGGCCATGAAGACGATGAAAACTTGGTGTTTCAGATGAAGGATATGCCAGTGGAGGTTTGTGCAGGCAACCCGGCGCACTTCATGCATGCTCGTGGCGAGCAAAGACGTCGAGAGTCAAGGTAGCAGAGACCTAGTTGGTGACTTGTTAGTCGACCATCTCTTCCAAGGTTTTAAAGAGGTTATAGATGACTGACGTACCTGACGCCCAGCGTACACAACTATCCAGCACAGTAACGGATCGAAAAACTCGAAGATAACCCGTAACCAGAAAGGAGACGCGTCATGCCATTCTTTTGAACCATCGGAAATGCGGACCACAAGAACGAGGAAGGCCCGCTGCTAAAAATTGGCAGAGGGCAAGCGGGCATCTTCCATCCATCCAGGCATTCACAACCTAAGGAAGCCTCGTATGTCGATGACGACCTGTCGTAGTTTATAGCCGCAGTCGAACAGACGAGACAAGCAGTTGGGTTTCGTTTGCGCTGTGGAGCGGCGCAGATCCGTGCTTTGGGGTAAAAACTGGCCTTCGATAGTAAGTTAGGGTCAGGAAAATGTAGAATGCGGGGCGAGATAGACCGGTAAACCCGTCTTAGTATTGGTAAAGTCAAACGCGCTTGCGAAGTCATAGTCACACTGTGACCACAACACAGTAGCAATTGACGCTCTAACCATTCCTGTTATCAACCACCATCATCATGAATGCAAACGCGACTATCGGTACCAACAACACCAACAATATGAACACTACTGGGTTGAATCCCGCGGGAAACGACCTTCTGCAAGCAATCAGCGCAGGCGGCCTTTCTGCACTCGAGGTCGTCGCTGCGTCTGGGGACGCCTTTCCGCCTCTAAAGGCGGCTGTCGTTGAGGCATTGGTCATCATCGGAATAGTTAAGGTATGTGTGTTCTTACTTCAAGCATTCTGTCACCTCTATCTAAGCGATGGCATTAGAAATTCAAGACCAACAAGGAAGATTGGGCTGCTTTTTCTGAGAGCCTCATTGAGAAGGTTGGGGAGATTGTTCAGGCTACCAGTCAATACAATGAGAGTTGGGTTCCATTGACTTTGCAATCCAAGTTTGAGAATCTGAAAGGGTGTGTGCTTTTGGTGGTGTTATTGTGGATACCTCCTGAATTGAAGCACTAGCATTTTGGACCATTTGAAAGAAGATGTGATGAAGATCCAACAACAGAACACATGGAAGAAAGTTGCTGATTTTAGAAAAGATCAAGAACATATTGCAGATTTCCAGGTTAAACTATATGCACTTGTGAGCATGTATCACATATCTTAAACATTCTTATCACCTCATTCAATTCATTAATTAGCCTGACTTTTGGGCCTGTCTTAGGGTCAAGGAAAATTCACAAGAAGCAAGTAAGTCAAGTTATAAATATTTAACTTGGTATTATTTTCTTAACTTGAACAGATGCCAAGAGGGATGTTTGGGAAGATCCCATAATGACTGACCCTAACAAAGGTGATATGTCTAGTGAGAGAAGAAATGTTGGTGAAAGGCCCACAACTACAGAAAATTGTATGTCCAGACTTGCTTTCTGATACTATTTTGTCATGACTGTTTTTTATATATGAAGTACCTCAGGTAAAGGTGCTTACACAGGCACATGATGTTAAAATCAATGATAGTGTTTTCTATTCTGCAAATACTGTGAGTAATTGGCTTATTTAAAGTACCCATTCTTAAGACCATTGAAATACTGTAGATCAATATCAATGACAACAGGAAAGTTGAAGCTAAGATAACAGATACAGTAGAACAGTCAAATGTAAGTCATATAAATGGGTAAAATCTATTATTGGCTTATATCATCAATAAACAATTCAGGTAGAAAAATGGCTGCAAGAACTCAAAGCTCCATCACATGGCAAAGTAAGAGACAGGTGCATGCCTGGAACTCGGGAGGATGTGCTTACTTGTATCAAAATATGGCTTCACAACCTGAATGAGCCTAATATTTTCTGGCTTTCTGGTAGTCCTGGCTCTGGAAAGACAACAGTTGCTTCAACTGTGGTTGCTGATTTTGACTGTTTCTCTGGGCAATTCTTTTTCCATCGAGATGAGGCTAAGCTTCAGGACCCAGATAACTTATGGAGACGTCTTGCTTTGGACCTTGCTCTAGGATCCAATGATCTTGGAAAGTCTATAGCTTGGGCACTGGAGACACAAAAAGCTAACATAAGGGGCCTTGATATTTCTATGCAATTTGAGCATCTTATTGCCAAGCCTTTAAAGCAGATTTTTGGGACCTCTATAAAGCCTCTTCTTATTGTTGTTGATGCCCTTGATGAGTGTGATTCATATGAGAAACTCTTGCCTTCATTGGTATCTTGGTCTCACCTTCCTAAATCTTTGAAGCTTCTCATTACAAGTCGCCATTATCATAATATTCAGGATTCACTAAGCTCTGTTAGTGTTCATCATAATCTAAATATTGGACATGGGACCCCTACCCAGACATCTCATGACATTGAAAAATACATCATTGCAAGATTTTCTAAGATAACTGGATTGCCTCAAAAGTGGCCTGGTGCAGCCAAAGTGTCTTCCCTTGTAAGAAAAGCTGCTGGGCTATTTATCTGGGCTAAATCTGCAATGGACTTTATATTGCATAAGGGAGGTGACCCTGAAGAGAGGCTAGACATCATTTCTGCTGACTCTGGAGAAGGAATTGGTGCTGTAGACAGCTTGTATCATCAGGTCATTGCTGCTGCTTTGCAAGGTCTCAGAAAACCAGAGGAAACAGCTTTAAGATCAGTCTTGGGTTCAATTATCATTGCAAAGAATCCACTTCGCACCCAAGATCTAAAAGAACTTCTGGGAGTCAAAGATGCATTGCTGAATTCAATAATCAGTCAACTTGGCCCAATTCTATCCATCAATGATGCAAGCTATTTGCGTGTTTGTCACCAGTCAGTGACTGATTTTCTGCTTGATGCAAAGCGCTCAAAAGACTTTTGGATTGATTATGAGCTGCAAAGTCTTCATTTTTCTGGCTATTGCCTGAAATTTATGAATGCAAAACTGAAATTTAATTTCTTTAATCTGAGAACATCATATGTTTTAAACAAAGACATACCAGAGCTTGTTGACCACATAAAAAGTGTGAAATCTACAGCTTTAGATCATGCAAGCCACTTCTGGGCTAGCTATTTGCAAAATAATTGTCATAAAGTATTGCAGCTGGAAGTACAGTCTGCTGTCAAGGAGTTTTTGATGGTCCATCTGCTACATTGGCTTGAGGTGATGAGTCTGATGGGAACAGTAAACCATGCTGCTCAACTACTGTTGTTAGCTGCAAGCTGGAGCAGAGTAAGTCATGTTCATAAAAAATTTACTATTATACTGACATGAAGAAAAAAATATAGACTTTGGATCCCAGTTTATCAGACTTTGCAAATGATGCAAATAGATTTGTAATGGAATTTCTAGAACCAATAACTCTTGCAGCACCACACATATATTTGTCAGCACTGCCATTTGCTCCACAAAGTTCAAAGGTTTCTGTGCATTTTTTAAAACTATTTAAGAAGACATTCACTGTGAAGATAGGGAAAATGGAACATTGGTCAGGAAAATGTTTTTTCAGACTTGCAGGACATGATGGTGCTGTTGCTTCAGTTGCATTTTCTCCTGATGGCAAGCACATTGTCTCTGGGTCTAATGACAAGACAGTCAGAGTGTGGGATGCTCATACAGGTCAGAGTGTTATAGATCCTCTGAAAGGCCATGATCGTTGGGTTAGTTCAGTTGCATTTTCTCCTGATGGCAGGCACATTGTCTCTGGATCTTGGGACAGGACAGTTAGAGTCTGGGATGCTCAGACAGGTCAGAGTGTCATAGATCCTCTGAGAGGCCATGATCGATGGGTTACTTCAGTTGCATTTTCCCATGATGGCAGACATATTGTCTCTGGATCTTGGGACAGGACAGTCAGAGTTTGGGATGCTCAGACAGGGTATGGTATCATGAATCCTCTGAAAGGCCATGATCGTTGGGTTAGTTCAGTTGCATTTTCTCCTGATGGCAGGCACATTGTCTCTGGATCAAGTGACAAGACAGTCAGGGTCTGGGATGCTCAGACAGGTCAGAGTGTCATAGATCCTCTGAGAGGCCATGATCATTGGGTTAGCTCAGTTGCATTTTCTCCTGATGGCAGGCACATTGTCTCTGGATCTTGGGACAGGACAATCAGAGTCTGGGATGCTCAGACAGGTCAGAGCATCATAGATCCTCTCAAAGGCCATGATAATTGTGTTGCTTCAGTTGCATATTCTTCTGATGGAAGGCAAATTGTCTCTGGATCTCATGACAAGACAATCAGAGTCTGGGATGCTCAGACAGGTGAGAATGTCATGGATCTTCTCAAATGCCATGATGATTCACTTGCTTCAGTTGCATTTTCTCCTGATGGCAGGTACATTGTCTCTGGATCAAGTGACAAGACAGTCATAGTGTGGCATGCTCAGACAGGTCAGAGTATCATGGATCCTCTGAAAGGCCATGAGGATTGGATTACTTCAGTTTCATTTTCTCCTAATGGCAAACACATTGTCTCTGGATCAAGTGACAAGACAGTCAGGGTCTGGGATGCTCAGACTGGTCAAAGTGTCATGGATCCTCTCACAGGTCATGATAATTGGGTTACTTCAGTTGCATTTTCCCATGATGGCAGACATATTGTCTCTGGATCTTGGGACAGGACAGTCAGAGTCTGGGATGCTAAGACAGGTCAGAGCATCATAGATCCTCTGAAAGGTCATGATCGTTGGGTTACTTCAGTTGCATTTTCTTCTGATGGCAGACATATTGTCTCTGGATCTTGGGACAGGACAGTCAGAGTCTGGGATGCTCAAACAGGCCAGATTGTCATAGATCCTCTGAAAGGCCATGATCATTGGATTAGTTCAGTTGCCTTTTCTCCTAATGGCAGGCACATTGTCTCTGGATCAAGTGACAAGACAGTCAGAGTCTGGGATGCACAGACAGGTCAGAGTGTCATAGATCCTCTGAAGGGCCATGATGATCGAGTTACTTCAGTTGCCTTTTCTTCTGATGGCAGACAGATTGTCTCTGGATCTTGGGACAAGACAGTCAGAGTCTGGGATGCTCAGACAGGTCACAGTGTTATGGATCCTCTCAGAGGCCATGTTGATTGGGTTACTTCTGTTGTGTTTTCTCCAGATGACAGATACATTGTCTCTGGGTCTAATGACAAGACAGTCAGAGTGTGGGATGCTCAGACAGGCCAGAGTGTCATAGATATTCTGAAAGGCCATGACAATTGGGTTACTTCCATTTCATTCTCTTCTGATGGTAAATACATTGTTTCTGGGTCTGGGGACAAGACAGTCAGAGTCTGGGATGCTCAGGAAGGTCAGACAATCATGGATTCCTTCACAATGTCTTATCTTTCTATTCATTCTATATCAAGCATTCCTGTTCCATTACCAATCCTTCCTGTGTATTCTAAGGATGGAGACAACATTAACATGTCTGACTCCCACAAAAGCTTTTCATGTGATTCCTATGATATACCTTTGTTAAAATTCTGTCACCATAATGGTAATTGGATCATGCTATCAGATGATACCTATCTATTATGGGTGCCAGTCCAAAATAAATCTGGTCTGCTCTGGCCAAGAACAATTATTGTGATTGGTTGTACTCCAACTTTGCTGCAATTTGAAAACTTTGTTCATGGTAAAGACTGGAGTGACTGTTTTTCATCATCACATGACCCACTTCAGAAATTGAATCTGTTGATACCATGGTCTAATTGAATTGAACTTTAAAGTTGTTGTCATATTTCATTTATCAATGTGTTCCACTGCTTTACTGTCATTTATCATTCAGTTGTATATCTTCTTCATTCATAACACATAACAAACCCCATTATTGTATTATTCTGTATGATAAATTTTAATCCACCTGATTACTTCTCTCTTTATACATTTTGAATGGCAATGAAGGTAACAACTCACATAAGGGATAGCCTGTCAATTGTGCAGAGGTAATTGCCTTTTAAAAGTACCTATTACCACAGGCAGAGCTGAGTTTTGAAGATCTAACAATAGATCTAGAAACTATGAGAAACTTTTAACTTTACACATATGAAAAGGGATACAAAAGTTTGGCACTTTAGTGTAAATTTTAGATTATTTACCCTAAAATGTTATCTTGCAGGCTTATGATCTCAGGAACTATACAACAAAAGGTTCAAACTTATTATTGCTCTGAATTATATGAACTGTATTTCCAATATTTCTTTTAAAAATCAAAAATCTACTTTTTGAGAGATTCTCTTCCAAAAATGCAATTTTACAGTCTTTGAAGAAATATCTTAGGCTACAAGAATGCATTTACAATTCATAAATTCACCCAGTGGTTGTTGAGATTCAGACATATGTTGTTATACTTATCCTCTTTTGTGAACAGCTTCTTGAAGTTCTTGTTGACATATTAGGCCATATATACAGTAGGCTCCATCCTACCCAAATCTGTCAATTGAGGCTCTTGCTCCTGACTAGTGTTGCTGCAGCTCAGCTTGGCTTTCACTAAAACTGTCAATTGATGGCTTGGCTCAAAGATGAGCTACAATCTGATGGCAGGGTTTCGGCTGACTCTGGCTTTTTGACAGCTAAGCTGATGGCTCTGTTCTATATTTGGACACAATGACAGGGAGAGTTCTTTTCAGCAAGTAGCATCCACAAAAATGTTTTATGCTACCTACAATTAGTATATTGTCACTCCTATATGGTTTCTGATGTGTATCTTTGTCACTTCTCCAGCAAGATGCAAAAAAAAATGAGGGAGTATCATTGTCAATATTTATCTCATCTTAGCATCTCAGTTCATCAGCCATCAGTTGTGCAGGGACCTAATCAATAGTTGAGTTTCTGTGTCTACTTCAAGTGTTTATGCAGCAGGAAATATCCCACTAGTGTTTGCAGGTCCAGTTCACTGGACTGAAAATATGACTGAAACTGAACTGAACCCAACTGCAAAAGACCAGACCACTGGTTGCAGTTGCACTGATTCAGAAAATTTTCAGGTGCCAGTTGCAAGGTTTGTCGAAAAATGGAAAGACTGAAAAAGACTGGTCCAAACCAGTTGCAACTGGTCTTTTACCTATGTACAAAAGTAGGTTGTGTTTGCATTCCCAAAACAGATGCATCTCACATCAACAAACAACTGCGACAATGACAAACAACTCAACTCCCACCATCAATGTCTGCCCACTTCCCCCCAATTCCTCAACCACACCATCCACAATACCTGTCCACAATACCTGGCCCACCAACAACCCTTGTCAACTATGCACAATGACCCCAGCTTACACCAACACTACAAGAACAACACAATGCCACATCACCAACCAAAGGAGCGACAGCAAGGTTGAGGCAATGCAACAAGCTGATGTCTGATGGTGATGACTCACAACATCATCACTGTCTGGTTGTTTTCTGCCAGCCCAGGTGAGTAGGCAGCCCCCTCACCTCCCACTAAATTGCTCTCACCAAGTATCTAGGGATAGCAACATGGCAACCAAACAGATGATGATGGATGTCATTGTTGTTCGTTGACAACAAGTGACCATGAGGGACAACTACCCTACCATGAGGGACAACTACAACCATGTCAACAGATGGCCATGGCCATGCAGCCACAATGATGATGGGAGTCAAAGGTGCCATGTTGACAGTGACATGGCAACCAAATGATGAACAACTCATTCGTTGTTCTTGTTTATATATTATTTTGCAGTATGTACTCTCTCACCTTTGGCCCAACCCACCTGCTAATAATGACCATGCCACAATACCATGGAACAACAACAATGAGAACAACTGACATGACAACCACGACATGATGCTGCCACAACACAACACCACCACAAGGCAGCACCATTGCAAGTGCCTGACACAACTATATGATGAATGACTACACACATGTAGTCATTCATCATTTTTACTAGTTTGTAATTAGTTAGATAATACAATGTATTTACTATAAAAGTAGTGGTTGAGACTGGTTGAAACTGGTCTTTTGGGGCAACTGAACCAAATAGGACCAGTCCTATTCAGTTCAGTTGCAGTCCTTGAAGGATGGGCAACAGTTTGGACCAGTTGCAGTCCATGGTTGCCCACTTTGGGGCCAAAAAACCAGACTTAACTGGACTTTAAAACACTATATCCCACTGACCACAAAGAGCTGTTTTGATATCACTTACTACATTAGAAGTATGTTCTACAGTGTCTACCCTGTAGTCATTAGAAATTACTTGTTTAGGACCTGGGCTGCAGCCAGTACTTTACCCTCCCCCACAGATTCCAGATGGACTCCAGGTGGACTCCATAAATCCATCTGGAGTCCATCTGGAAAAGACCTCAACCTACAATTTTGTATAAAATCCATCTGGAGTCCATATGGATTCCACCTGGAATCCAGGTGGCCTCCAGATGGAGTTCACCTATTCTAAGTTATGTGACATAACCAACTCAGACCTTATGCTGATAACTTGATTCTCAGAATTCCTTGTGACATTCAAATCTGAACAGATAGAGTTGTAATGTATTTACTACATAAAATTATTTTACTATGTTTAATGGAAGGGGGATGCTAGAGGAAAGGATGATTAAAGGGAAGGGGGATGGAAGGGGGATGCTAAAGGGAGTGGGATGGAAGGGGGATGCTAAAGGGAGTGGGATGGAAGGGGGATGCTAAAGGGAGGGGGATGGAAGGGGGATGCTAAAGAGAGGGGGATGGAAGGGGGATGCTAAAGGGAGGGGGATGGAAGGGGGATGCTAAAGGGAGGGGGATGGAAGGGGGATGGACAGGTAGTGGTGGGCAGTGGCGAGCTTGTTGCTGTTCATGGGCGGTGGTGCTGAGCCCTTGTCCATTGTTGTCCTGCATTGGCATTGCACATCATTGTTGTGTCTTGTCATTGCCTGGTTGTCCCTCATTGCTGTCATGTTTGTGTGTGTCCATGTGTGGTTGTTGCACATTGTTGTTGGTGAGGTCTTTACTCTCCCCCTGGTATTCCACCCGGAATCCGGCTTGAGTCGCGGAATTCCGCCGGACTGATCTCGGAATTTGACATTCCGGCGGAATCTGCATGGAATATAATGGGAATTGTCTTTCTATTGTTATGTCTTGTAATTCTGTACAGAGTCCGACCCCAGTCCATGAAAAAAAAATTGAATTCCATGGAATGTCAGGTGGATTTCCATGGGACCAGTCCGAGATCATCACGTGAGATCATACATGTGATGATCTCATGTGCGAATTTGAACATGTGAGACTCCTTCCCAAACAAACAAACAATGTTTGTTTGGCAATCACTTTCTTCCCACCACCACCATCTCTTCTTCCCACCACCACCATCTCTCCTTCCCACCACCACCAACCATGCTCGTCACCGCCACCCACCACGCTCTTCACCACCACCACCCTTGTGATCGCCCATGAACGCCAATGACCACCAACGACCGCACCGCCACCACAACCACCCAAAAAATGAAGCTGGCCACCCACAAACGAAGACGGCCGCCCACATACGACCATCCACCACGGGTTGTGAATGACGACCAGCAGCCACGTACGGACATGGGCAACGATGAACTGAGGTGAGTAAGCTCACCTCCCCCTCCCAATATTTCTAACACAGGTGCCACGTCATGCAACCAAACGACATGTCACAACGAGGGCACGGCAACGACAGCAACACAGGACAACGACGAGGAGGGCATGAGACAACGACATGGCGAGGACACACAATGATGACGAGGACACGCGATGCCGAGGACACGCGACAAGGATGACACGTGACGACAGCACACAAAAATGATGCCAACGATGACGATGACAGATGGAGCGCCTGCAAACACAAACAACCACCCACCACCCTCACCCTCGAATGGCGACAGGACCACACGGCGCACGAAAACCCATGAGGGCGCACCACCACCACCACCACCCACAAACAATACGACGAGCCCCCAGCACCTCCACCCACGAAAAACGATGAGCCCCCAGCAGCACCATCCACACATGATGACGAGCCCCCAGCACCATGCACGGCGAACAAGGGCCCCAAACCAAACAACGATGAGGGCCCCACACCACCAGGCACGAACGGCAATGAGGGCCCTACACCACCATGCACCAATGGTGAACGAGGCCCCACACCACCACTGACGAACGGCAATGAGGGCCCCTCACCACTAGCCACGAACGGCAACGAAGGCCCCACAACACCAGCCACGAAGGCCTGCCCCCCCCCCCTGGCCCCTCTCCCCCTTTTTAACATATCAATTAGATTAGTATTGTATTTTGTCTATTAGTAGTGAATTTTATTTACATGTTCAT
>Ga0307507_10006666_pt1 | contig 17483 bp, 16 predicted proteins | sample 7_EM_MG_FD_207223 | JGI IMG/M metagenome (GOLD analysis project Ga0307507, IMG submission 207223) | Populus trichocarpa ectomycorrhiza microbial communities from riparian zone in the Pacific Northwest, United States - 7_EM | ecosystem: Host-associated > Plants > Roots > Unclassified | place...
GCGTTGTGTAGAGCCTTGAGTTCGTGCAGAGCTTTGTATGGAGCTTCTCTATATAGAGCTTGTATTTAGGCTTGTTTTTTGAAGGCCTTGTAACAACTTTGTATAGAGCTTTGTGCAGGCGTTTGTATAGACGCTCGTGCAGACGTTTGTAGAGACGATGGTGGAGACGTTCGTACGGACGATTGTATAGGCGATTGTAGAGCCGTTCGTAGAGCCGTTCGTAGAGCCGTTCGTAGAGCCGTTCGTAGAGACGTTCGTGGAGACATTCGTAGAGACATTCGTGGAGACGTTTATAGAGACGACGCGTCGGTCGGTGTTTACCTACTATGGTGGCCCACACACTATCACATACACGTCGCCGAGCTCAAAGGGACTGCCCAAGTAACCCCCCTACTAATATATTCCTATCGTAAAAAAGTAATCAATTATAGAGGAGGCTGGTCTAACCCAACTCGTTAGTTTATTAGGTTAAATAGGTGTTGTTAGGGAGTCAAATATACAGGAGAGAGTATCTCTCATACAAAATTGCGAAAATTAAAGTTAAGCACTATAGAGTTCCGCACCAAAGGCCCTCAGACAGCAGGGTAAACTTAAGGTCAGTAGATATCTGATTGGTTAAAAAAAAGTGGCGTTTGTTTAGGCGGAGACTAGTGATACTTTAGTATTAGTGAGTGCGCCTTTAGTTTGCCCTTGCTGTCTGAGTCGCTTACTGAGATAACAAAGTCCCTCAGACCAAGAAAACGATTGCCGTCCTAAATCAGCTTAGCGGACGGTGCGGATATTCCTATATCCGCACAATCGATTTCTTGGTCTGAGCTTCTGAGGTAAGGTCGGCAAGTCGGGCGAGTTGATGACAAAAGAATGTCTAACTAGCCTCGTCTTGGCATATTTGCGTGCGTATTCCAGGTTGTTACATCAGCATTCCAACCTCGCCTTCCGACATCACCGACACCAATGAATTGCAAGCCACATAGATGTCGATGTTTTGGAAAGTTGTGATAACTAGCTCTCCTGCGCTACACTACTAACGCAAACGTCCCCGCAGCCGGAGACTTTTGCGTAGCGAATGTAGGACGGACGTCAAGCTTCCCTTTGTAGCACAGGATTGAAACTCAGAGCCCGCAATCCATCCGGCTGCGCCGAGATTTGGAACTCTTCAAATTTAATATTAGTTAAAAGGTGGCAACAATTCCATCCTATGAAGTTCAGACTTCCAACCACCAGCCGTGTCGTTTGTACCTTGCTCCTTGCTCGTTCCTACATACTCTTTGGGATTTACCGCCGTCTTCTTCTAGACACCACTACGTTTCTTGCAGCCTGTCCTTGCCAATAATAAGGGAGATCTCCGCAATTTCTCGATTCTTCGTAATTCGTGGAATACAACACGAGTAAGGCAACGTCATGTCCGCAGAAGCCAATCAGAAGGCTAAAGTTACCCTGTATTGGTAAGAACAGTTACAAACTTCCCAGCCACAGTCTTTGTCATTCATCGAACACCCTCAATCCTTGCGCGTTGCCACATTTCACCGCCTGAAAGTTGGGCGCATATCCCGCAGAGGGCTAATTCGACGGTTCAGGCTAGACAAATCGCGATCACAACGCATCCTATGGCTGCTCGAAGAGCTCAAGGTTGATTATGAGTTGAAGATCTTCAAGCGTGGCAAGGACTTCCACGCGCCTCCCGAGCTGAAGGACGTCCATCCACTAGGAAAGTCTCCTGTGGTCGGTATCCAGGCTGCCGATGCCGCGAAGCCGCTCATTATTGCAGAGTCTGGAGCCATTGTGGACTACCTCACCGAGTACTTTGGCAAATGGATGATTCCAAAACGCTACCCAGACGGCAAGGAGGGGCTCATCGGGGCTGAGACGGAGGAGTGGTTGCGATATCGATTCCTTATGCATTACGCGGAAGGCAGCTTCATGACTATCATGCTCATTGCTCTAATGACTCACCGTGAGTGGCGAACCAACCATGGCGCTTCTCTTGTTTTGACATTTCCCAAGACATTCGAAATGCTCCCGTGCCTTTTTTCATAAAGCCTATCACGAAGGGCGTAGCGGGCAAAGTCGACAGCTCCTTCGTGTCGCCCAATCTGAAGACGCACCTAGACTTCCTAGAGGACCAACTTGTGACCTCTCCTGGCGGTGGAGAGTTCTTTTGTGGCAAAGAGCTCACTGGAGCAGACATCCTGATGATCTTCCCGTTGGAGGCAGCCATGCAGAGGGCTCCAATTGAGGAGAAGACATATCCCAAGTTGTATGCATGGGTGAGGCGCATGCAGGCAAGGGCATGCTACAAAACAGCCGGCGAGAAAGCCTCGGAGGCAAGTGGAGAGGAGTACGTCCCCATCTCGGACATGAAGATGTAAACAGGTGTTTTCGAAGCCAAAACCACTGTAGCGGCAAATTGCATGCGGTATATTTGAGAATGGCATACTATGGCTAACCTTTGTAAATGTGGCGTCAGCAGCAGGGGCTCCCTGCAGCGCATTGACAATTTAATACACCAATCAACGTACTAGTTTATATACAATACAATGTACTTTCTTTCTACCTTCCTTCTCTTACCCCGTTCTATTACGACAGATTAACTTAATTTACTAATAGATAGTATAAAGGAGCGCTGTAAGGCCGTAATAACTGCTTAAGGGGGGCATACAAAGTTTTAAAATGTTTATTACCATTTTTTTACAAAGCCACCGCACAGTCCAACACGCACGGTGCAGTTACAAAAGTTTGGCCTGATACCATGGTATGTGATAGATACCATATCCGTGGGCCACATATCCACGGGTCAGGTTGCGAGCAGGTATAATTGCTGTGGCTTTATATAAACTGTGTGGTCGAACTGGCATGGGCAGTCAGGGGTACACGCCATCAAATATGCACTTGTACCAGATTTGGAGAGAGCTCCGACCCGCGTGGGCGGAAGGACCCATATATAACGAGTGTTGGTGCAATAAGCTCATGTCAGATGTACCTTTTTTAAGATAGGCGAGAAGCCGGGCGGTCGGTTGGGGAGGTTTAGGGTGGTGGTTCCTGTGGTAGTTTAGTAACGGGGACAAACAAGGGCCAATGGGTGGCAAACACACCGAAATGTCGCGGGCAGAGCGGACCCTGGGCTTCAGTCAGCCCCAGCCTCACTGACGGCGCACGGTGAGAAAAAGACCGATGCGGCAAAGTCATCAGCCCTACTGCTGACCTACCCCGGATTATTCTAGAAGCCTTCTAAGCTGGGCGTTTCGTACGAGCCCCCATAGGCCGAGCCCTGCGTGAAAGGGAGCCCTGAAAAGCACCCATCTGCGGATTACTGCGGCCAACATTGCATAATTCTTCTGCTGGGGATTCGCTCAACACACACGCACACGCTCACGTATATACATAGCACGCACAGCACCCAATCTAAATATTCAGAGTTATGCCATCCGTGTGCTGCCTCTGTCCTGTCCTGTCCATATCCATTGCCCTCCACTCTCTATCCTATCCCGTCACAGCATAAAAATTACCGCCCGTTACGCTTTCCGGCAGCCGTGACAATCTTAGCCAGCATCGCTCGTATTGGGAATATTACTATTCCGCTCTCGCCAGCATTCCGCGCTCGGTGAACTATTGCCCGCCTTCCCCCCCCCAAAAACTCCCTTCTTTCCTCTCTTCTTTCCTTCACTTCGTCCTCCTCCCCTCGCCGGTCCTCTGCGACTGCATCCGGGCGACGTCTTGACTGACCGTCAGCCGGTGCGTAAATGCCTGAACAGCCTGGCCGAACTTCATCGAGAGACTTTGCATTCCAAAGCACTGACCAAGTCTTTGGCCTCGGTGGTGACCCGTCGACAACACCCTTCAGATCCAACCACAGCGACCGATATGATCCAGAGAGTAATGCAAACGTCTCCGGTGCGCCTTCAAATCCCGTCGCAAGTTCCTCCGCGAACCAAACGCCTACGCAAGAGACAGTCTTGAGACCACCCGACCTTTCCGCACAGCAGCAGGGCCTCATAGGTCAGTCGCCTGGTGCTTTCGCAAACTACGCTTACAGTCCCGGTGGGCCTCTCGTCTGGGACTGGAACAACTCAATTGAGTTCCCTGAGCTCGCCCATCACTACGAGCCTCAAGGCGAGCTGGTGCAGGAGCTGCAGAGCCAGCATTTACCCAGCCAGGACTTTAGTATTCCGCTCCCTGTCACCTACCAGGACTCAATATACCAATCTCCTCAACAAATACCCAGTGTTCCTGCAACGGCTACCCAAAACCCTCTGTCGCTTCCTCCGCCTCCGCCGCCTCGACAGCGGCCAGTTCTGCATACAGCAATGAAGAGAAAGGCTGACTCGGAGCCAAACTCTGCAACCTCAGCCGGCGTTAGCTTCGCTGGAGATCTCCAACAGCCCGCTGCAAAACGAGCCTCAAAATCGCGCTCTTCGTCGTCAGCCTCACTGAACGCACCCGTCATGGCTTCAGCCCAGACAGATCGGCGAACGTCAATGACAGGTAGCCAATCTAACACTGGTGCTGCAGCTAGCGATGTCACGATGCAACCGAGCACCGAGCTGCAGCGGCGGAAAGGCTTTGACAAGGGAACAACGGCCGCAGGTCGGCAGCTGGAGGCGGTCAGACCACGCAAAATAGTCGAGGCATCTGGGGATGTGGATATATTGCCCCGGGAAAAAGTGTTTCCCATTCAAATAGGGTCGGAGCTGTTTAGGTTATCGGGAGCGTCCATTTCGTCTGATGGTAAGCTGCAACTTTCTTCAATCAAATTCTCTAAATTATAGATGAGCTGAGAATTCTAGAGCACCCTCATACTTCTCGCATTTTTTCGGCGAGCAACTACATAGTACTACCGGTCGGGCTGGTGACCTGAGGACGCTATATATCGACCGAGATCCCGTTACTTTCAGAGACATATCTCTTCACCTTCAAGGCTACCATGTCAAACCTCGAGATGGGGAACATTTCGTGCGGCTCTTTGCCGACGCACAGTTCTACAGCCGTAAGCACTCCTCCTTCAACCGTCTTACGTTATTAGAAGCATATTAATGGAAGCATCCAGTTCCGCGCCTGACCAAACAGCTCTTCAACATGGACATCTTCATCCGTATAGGGCAGCGAGACTTTCAAATCCCACGCGACCTATTCTCCTCGCATGGCGACAGTCCTAACTTTTTCTCACTCGGTTTTGCGCAATTCTTTTCCACACCATCTGAGGTCTTTCCAGGCCTTGACCGACGATCTCTGCTGCGTCCCCCGTCCATACTACCACCAGCAGTTCCAAACAGGTCGGGAGACACGTTTGCGGAGCTGCTAAAGTTACTACAGGGTTATGCGGTCAACATACGCGACGAGGCCCATCGAGCAGAGCTTCTACGGGATGCCCGGTATTTTCATCTCAAAGGTCTAGAACAGCGTCTCATACCGTGCGACATCTCGTTCAACCTAGCGCGAAACACATCTGAAATCCTCATCCGCCTAGAGGATATCCGCCAATCCGGTGTCTCCTTCACGCCAGACTCTTCCACTAGCGCAGGCGCAAACTCGACATCCAACACGGCCTCTCCAGGAGCAACAACAGCGCAAGGCGTGACACCACATGGAAGCAAGCCTCCAACCCCATCTCCAATCTCCGGTGCAGCGTCTGGCTCCGGCTCAGGTCCAGCGTCCGGCTCAGGCTCTTCGACAGGCGCCATCGCGCGCACCACAAACTCAGGCACCGTCTCCTACGCGCGCCCCTACACAGACGACCATGCCAATACTAACATTCTAATCCTCGAAATTGGCGCACCGGAATCGACCCGCCTACACTTCCCCTCGACCCCCACTTTTGCCTCGTCCAACCCTCCCTCCCTCGACCTCCGTGCGACCTTTTCGGGCCAGACGCTCGCGCGCATCACAAGCCTCTTTTCCGTTGTGGCGTCCAAAATGGGCCTGCCAGCCACCCAGCCCCTAGGCCTCATGATGATGCAGTCGGGCGGCGGCGTCGCAGCACAGCCCGTGAGCCCAGCCAACAGCGGCGTCAGCGAGAGCCGCGTACGCGTGCGGTGGGAGAGCGACGCATGGGTCGAATGCGACGGGTACGCCGTCGAAGTCGCGCGCGACGCGGAGGGCAGGGTCGGCGTGCGGCGGCGGCGGCAGACGCAGCTCCAGCGACAGCAAGAGCGGTCCTCCCACAAAAACCACCCTAACGATGACGACGAAGAAGGCAGTGAGGACGAGGATGAGGCCACAGACGAGCGCGACTGGGTGTGGGGCGGGCCGCGCAACTCCGATTACGAGGAGCACGAGTGGATCGTCAAGCGCGGCCACTGGCGGTTGCGGCTCGAGCCCGTCGAGAGCGCCGACGGGATCGGCAGGATGCAGGTCGTGATGTGCGCGGTACGCATCGAGGCCATGAGCGGCGAGAAGGCGCGGAACCGGCGGCGCGGCTTTCTGGGATAAAGGCCCCTTCCCTCCCTTCTCTGATATGTATCTCTTTCTAAGTCGGTTTTGGAAGCTGCCAGCTGAAGGAGCTCTTTTTGGACGTTTTTATCATCGTGTTCTATTTCTTATATTTTATTTTGGCTCTGTAGCATTTTTCGGCCGGAGAGGGATCGGGGGTGAGCAAGTGGCTGGTTCACGCATTTGGTATGGCATTCGCGGTTGGAAAGAAACTTGCATGGGATAGCGCCGGCGAGCTACGAAATTAGGCTTTGTGTCAATAGCTTCTTTTTCTATTTCTTTGGGTCACAATGGGGGTCCGGGGGTGAGGTTTTTGGAGGAGTAGCCTAGCTGTCCAAGTCAGACCGACCGTCGTTTTGCACACATTACAGTTGGGCGTCCCCGTGACGCATTTGTGGATGCGTGATGTGCTTCGTGTCTTTACGCGGCGTGCTGCGCGCCCTGCTCTACTTCTCTCCTCTCCTTTTCTCTTCTCCGCGCTCTCTGCTCAGCGTCTAGAAACTAACATCGGCGAGGAGCAGCTAGGCTGAGATTCGAGAAGCCCGCAATATCATTCTTGCAATGACTGTGGTATAGAACCTTCCTCCAAGAAACCAGAGAGAAAAAGAAACGAGAAAACTGAAACCCACGAAACAATCGCCGCTCCCGCTCGCAGAATTATAGAAAAAGGAAGAGGGAAAAAAAATACCCAGACACCCGTCCCAAGATCCCTCATACGTCCCAATACATGAAGATCATAGTTCGCATGCCCATGCCTACACCCATATTCAAATGCCCCCCTCTCATCTCCCCCGCCATCCACCCCCAGAGACACACCTAGTACCGATACGTGACAGGCCCCCTCTCCACAATAGGACTAACCTCGCTATCCGGCCGAACCCTCACTCGCTCCGGCGAGCGCCGCTCGCTAGCCTCATCATCATCGCCCAGCCGCCCACCCGGTCTTCCGCCATTACTAACCGCATAATCGCGATCGAGGTCGTCGTCGTCGAGCGCGGGGCGCGGCGGCGGCAGCGACGCCGCGCCGTGCATCGCGACATTGCGGTCTGCGCTGTCCTGGCGCTGCAGGTACGAGGGCGCGAACGCGAAGCCCAGGGGGTACGAGGTCGGGGAGTGCATCGTCGTCGTCTTGTAGCTGCCGAGGCCGAGGCCCGGGCTGCCGTTGCGGTCGCGCTCGCGGTCCCGCTGGAGCGCCTCTTCGCGGTCGCTGAGCCGCTGCACGGCGGCGCGCGGTGGCGGCGGCGGTGGCGGGCTGGTTGGTGCGTCGTAGCTGCCTGAGTGGTGGTCCGCGAAGGGGTTGTCGGCGAAGTGGGTGGTGGTGGGCGAGGCGGTGCGCTGGCGCTGGGGCGCGGCTTGGAGGGAGAGCGGGATTGTGGGTACGGTGGTGGGGTAGGAGGGGGTGCCGGAGAGGTCGTCGGTGTGGATGTTTGAGGGGAGGGCGAAGGTCGGTTCGGCACGGGGCGGTTGAGGGGGCGGTGGCGGTGGCGGTGGCGGTGGCGGTGGCGTGCTGGTGAGGATGCTGCTCGAGACTGGTATCGCGGGGAGAGGGCTGTTGGAGTTTGCTGTTGAGATGGGTGGGGATGGAGTGGGACCGAGGGTGCGGCGCGCTTGCAGAACGGCGCGGTGGTGTTTTGAGGCAGCAAGGGAGAGCTGTTCGTTCGTTTCGATGAGCGTAAGCATCGTGTCGTCGTCTGGAGGCGGATTGTCGCAGTTGATGTAGCCTTGTATGCTCCGCTGGGCGGATACACAGCGCTCGGAGAACTCCTTCACCAATTCGTTGCTTAGCAGTTCCGTGGGTGGGGTGGATTGCACGAGCTGTAAGAGCAGTTTGGCGGATGTGCGTGCTTCTTCGATACGTCCTGAGAGCTCGAGAGGAGGCGGGAGGCCACGCTCAGGCCTGGAGCTGCGCCCATATGACTCTCCTCCTCCGACACCTGGTGGAGGAGCATTGGGATTCCATGGCGGCGCAGTGAGGGTGCGAGAGCCAGAGTGGCCAGGCTGCTGGCCTGTAGCGCTTGCCATTAATCCCTTCTCCTTCCTCCACATAGCAAACACGACATTGAGGTTCGTATCATAAGCTTTGTCCCTATCGAGGGTATCCAATGTCTCCCTTAGAATCTGATTCACACTAGGATCGCGCCCATTTCGTAGCAATTGCTTCAATGTGTCTGTAAAACCCTTATCCATGTTTTTAGTGAAGGATTGGCCTGGGTTATCCGCTAGTATCCGGATGAGCATGATGGCATTGTATTGGACATGGGGACGGGTGTAGTTATCCTTTGACAGGAACTTGCGGATCTGGCCGCAGGCGGCTGAGGCAGCGCTGGGACTGGCGACAGCGGACTCCACGATAGTGGGGAGGTGGAGGACTTCTTCTCCCTACATCAGATTTAGTTTGCGTAAGACCGTGAGAGACTATGCGCACACTTACTGAATTTGCAGCTCCGGACTCGCAGAACAGCCTCTGTAGAAAAAAAAGAGTTAGTGTTCACCTTCTGCCTAGCTAATCCCAGCTCAAGCCTTACCACTCCTCTTGCTGCATTGGCCTCTGGTGTATCTAGATTGGGCGAAATCTCATCGTCTTGACCTGCAATGGAGTTCAGTCAGTCAGAGGTTACTTCTAACATGGAGGGCTTAAACGTACTGGGCCTCTTATTCAACAGACTTCCCAGTCCGCCAGTGAATCTCTTGAGTACCATTGTAGCCTTGATTGCAAGGGTATAGTGGGGGTGTCGCTGGTGTGTAGGTGGGAGAGACAGTCCCGAAGAGTCCCTCGGCGTCTCAAGAAGGGATTTCGAGTTTGAGGAGGTGAAACGTTGTTTATATGGTGGTGAGCAAGTTGAAGCTGGTGTCGCATAAGCTCGTCGCTACGCACCGGAGAGTGCACGGCGCTTCTTTTTGGTACCAACGGGAGGTTGCACTGCCCCAATTGCCCAGAAAAGCCGTTGCCCAAAAAAGCCGTTGACGTCTCTCTCCACGCGTTCCAGCCATCTTAGTGGCGCTGGGAGGATGATATGCCTCATGTGCTTGTGGCTCACATGCCTTAAAGAGTTGAGAGAAGGTCTGAAGATGCGCAGATTTTAGGTCGTCTGCTTTACGCGCGTCCAGCACCATGCTCCACCATGCTTGCTGATCTCCACAGCTCACCACCCACCAGAGCCCTTGAAGAGGTTTCATATAAAATCTCCGACACACGTCACCAAGAAAACTATTATTTCTCACACAACACATACCATATACTTGCCAGATGCTTTGTCAATGTAAGAGTCACTCCGCTTTCATGCACCATAAACTGGGTTTGCATCAATGTCTCGTCCCTTTTCGGACAATGTTCGTATCAATCGGATGCGGATCAATAGAACAACCACCTGGATTTGACACGGCGAACGGTAGGGAGAGTTACAGAATACTGTGTCATCCTTCGTTGGAAAAGTCCTTTTCGTTCTCATTCTGCGGTCATTTACTACATCCTACTATACTATGCTATTCTCGCGTCTTCTACGCTTCTTCCAGCGGGATCAATTTATATTCTATAGGATTTTCACACGTCTCTAATTAAGAGTTTGGAATTGTATTAGATCTGGGCCCTGGAGTGCCAAACCATAAATCTAGCGCCGGATGAATCTCTCACTGCACGAAGCTGTATCCCATACGCCGGCGAGGCATCCACTCGAATTTTGGAACCCTCGTGGATGACTTCGGACCTTTCGACAAATATAAAGGTCCCCTGTATATTAAGTTACGAAGGATTTCCGACGCTTGTACGCAATCCGGGTGATATAGCGAGGACTCAACAAACAGCGTCTGGCTTGGTCGCCTTTCTCACTGGCGCTTGGGATACTCTGGCAGAAGCAGAAGGCGTGGTGTGCGTTAAGGTCAGTATGATTAAGAGCCCGATGGCGTTCATAGGTCTATAAGGCGTATAGTCATTCAGTAAATCTCACGATTAACAATACTTCATATCCTCGCGCCTATCGAGTTTAACGTTTATACCCATATTTCGTTATCATGTTCACAAGCTATCCGGATAGACGAGAATCCCATCCCTCATCCATCGTAACCAAAAGAACCCATGAGCCCAACAACACAAAAGGCTGGCTCCTATATTCGCCTCGCAACGCCGTGAATACCCCAAAGCACCTTGGCATCCTTACCAGATTTCTAACATTGTCCTATATCAAACGCCAACAGGAACAAAACCAATCACCTCATTCGCTCCAACACTACCCAGAACCGATGTAGGATCACTCAAGTCGCAACGTTACTTGTGGGTTCTCCGTTTTCCTTCTCAGCTTTGACCTCTCCGATAATCTTATCCTTGATCTCATCTCGTTCCCGGTCTATATCCCGCGTCTCCTTCCCTGGTAGGTCCTCCGCTTCATCGCCCTCCACGTTGGCTTTTCCTACTTCATCCAATTTCTGAATCTTTCTTAAGTTCGTTTCCTTCACTGCCGCATGCTCCTTCCCTTTCCCTACCTCAGTCTGTCCCTGATCATTTTGCCCAGCTTCATTCCCACTGACATCTTTCCCGTCATCATCTATCTCAACAGCAGTCTTCGCCTTCATTTCTTCCTGCTCCTCGAAATCCTTCAACCAAAGCACCCTCTCATCATCTGGCGCAATCCACAACGGCCTCTCAGTAGCCCTCCTCCAAAACATCAAGCTCCTCTCCGAGATCCTACCAAAAGAGTCAAAGACCTCTTGCAGTGCATGGAAGAACGCCTGCGCCTCATCAGGCAAACCCAGCACACGGAGCGAGCGCAGGATGCGAGAGATGCGCAAATGATTATGGTCGAACCTGTGGACCCAATTCGCGAACGCCTCGCGATAATTCGGGCCCGAGACAACCCTCACACGACCCGCTCCCTCTTCCCCCTCCTCCCCCTCCTCCCCACCCTCACCACCAACCCTCAGCTCAAATCCATAAAACGCCAACATGCGCTCGAACGAGCTCCTCAGCCCAGCCCTCAACTCCTCACGTGACCGAAACGCCTCAAACACCTCACGGTCGACGACGGGAGCATCGAGATTGAACGGCGAGCCCTCGGGCAGCGGGAACAGCATCTGGATGTAGTTGTGGCAGCCCTCGAGGTAGGGGTCTTCCCACGCGAGGATGTCGCGCAGGGGGCGGCCGCGGGCATCGGGCGCGCACTGCGACGGGTCGTAGAATCGGATTAGCAGGCCCGAGTCCGCGGTCGGCTGGGGCTTGGAGAAGAGCGATGAGTAGGATGCGTAGGCGTACGGCATGTTGGAGGTGGCGGCGGTGGTGCTAACGTAAGGGAATCCTTGGGGTTGTTGGGAGGGCTGCGAGGCGCGGGGGCGCTTGCCGAGGAGGTTGATGCGGGTGAAGGCGCGGTAGTCGGACGCGTCCATTTATTTATTTATTTATTTTGGTGGTGAAGAGTAGGGGTTGGATTGGGTTGTTGGAAATGGAGAATTGAAGCCAGATAGCAAAGCTGGAGACCTGAGGTTTAAGTTTAGGTAGCCGCGAGCTTGACTCGCGAATCTGGGAAGAGAGAGTTCCCTTTCCTAGTTTCCTCTATTACTCTATTATACGAATCCCAAAATGAAAGTGGATGAGTTGTGATTTAAGAGATCTGGAAGAGAGGGATATATTATTGGACTGGGATTTCGTGGAAGAGCATCCGCAGAACAGCTCACGGTGCCAAGCCGCTAGACCAACCTTCTCGCCTATTCCCCCGTATTGCAGGGTGCCTATGGACAACATCCTATCATCCTTCCAACCTCAGAAATGTTGTAGATATGTTTGCTATCTTATATCAACAAACCTCAATCTCAGTTTCTTTTAGTGTCTTTCAATATCCTGTAGCAGCTCTGGTCAATCAATTAAAAACTTGATTCTTCCTTGATTTTTTTCTCACACAGCATGGCCTCTAACAAGCCCAGCGAAGGTTACAAAGCCGCTAAGCGCGCTATATCATCTGCACCGCCGAACAACACCTACTTGAGGTGGGACGCACCGGGCGTGGAGACCATTAAGCCGGACGAAGAGAGAAGGCGCAGAAGATTGCCGAGACGATGAATCGGATGCAGAAGCACAACTTCGACAAGGTGAGCGCAGAGCCAAGAGATCAAATGTATCCCATGCACTGCTAAGAAAGGCGTCTGCACGAGGAGCCGTTTTAAATCCTCTCCACAATATATAAGCTGCGCGTAAATATCTCAAGTCGTTTATAATTTAATACATTGTAAATCTTTATTATTTTTAAATTCTCGATGCTATTCAAGAGGCCCCGACTGGGTTACCAAAATCAAATCGGCGCCCCAGTGGCTTGTTGGACAGATGTATACTAGCAAAATTCGTTTTAGTACCGTCACGCCTTCCGAGCAATACACGTCAAAACCCAGGGCATCGTGAAAGGCAAACTCCATCCTGCCAGGCCTTCCCCCGCACCTCCGTCAAGGCATATTTGCTGAGCCGGGGAAAACCTACGACGTCACAGCACGGTATGCAAACGAGCCTGTCTTTCTCCAACCAGACCAGGCACCGGGGTCTAGAGGGCTGTCGACGAAAGTATTGGGCATGCACGGCGACTACTCAAAAATGGCGACAAGTCAGCTCCTATGCAGAAATTTTACTTCAACAACGCGCCAATGATTGAATTGACGGATATCCATACATGGCTGGAGCTGCGGGGGAAGCACTTTGACCCAGCGATGCTGAAAGCGAAGACGGCGTTGAGGACGGATGCCGTCAGGCGGACGGCGCCTCTCTTGCTGCCAAATACCAATCTTGTGTCAATGAACTTCTACACGCAGAGCGCGTTCAGGTTCGGCGAGCTCCACGGCCATACGGCTCTATTCCCGGCAGATGCTGCGATGGCGGAGAAGGCATCGGACGAAGTTAAGAGTGATCGGAGTGGTGAAATCCTCAGCAGTGATCTGTTTGGACTAGCGTGGCGTGGATCTGAGGTCAAATCCACTGCAATGCTCTAGTCCAAATCCAATGCACCATAGATAGGAATAATAGTAACCTATATAGGCTAGCCCGCCATTTTGGATCCAACTGGCGCGAGTGTTCGCGCCGGTCCAAATAGATCACTGGAACAGGGTAGTTTTCTTCCTCATGCTTCCACTCAAGGTGGAAGAAAAAAAAACGTAAGTTGAACCGAAGTCCAACGGATTGAGTGACGTCTGGAGACAGTAAAGTAGCCAGAGCCAACATAGCCAGTGATCTGCTTGGACTGGATCCAATGCAAAGCTATACCTCCTTAGGCAGGTATTTAGCCAAACTAGGAAGAAGCTAAGCCCAAAGTAATTTGGACTAGAGTGGATTTGATCCCAAATCCACTCCAATCCAGTCCAAGTAGATCACTGCCACCAGAGTCAGTTGTAGAAAGATAACAATCTAAAGGAGTTCTCAGAAAGGTCACAGGAAGTTCCCACCAATCTCGTCCACACCCGAAAGTGCAGCCGCGAAAGGCTCAAAACCTCAAACAGTCAACCCATTATCCTCATAAACTCCAAAAACACCCCAAAAAACAAGCCCTCTGAAAAAACCTACCGGAGTCCTTTGAAACGCACTTGTAGGAAGACTGTAAGTGACCCCCAAGGCAGCGCGAAAACCAACCCACCCCTAGAGTGCCAGACTCGAATTGGGTTCCTCTCACTGGGATGGGATCAGGGTTGTCGATGATGAATGAATGAATAAATAGGCCCAATATCGCATTCAATTCATAAGCCAACCAAAATATCACGATATGAATGAATAATCGCGATATTTTAGATATAGGCGGTATCACTAGTCTTGGCATGGTGGGGGGTACTAAGTCGATAGTAGCTCTCCCCTCTAGCCTTATCCCTTAACCCGTCAAGGCCCTTAGCGTAAGTGGTCCGTGCGGAAAAGCTTCGTATTTCTAAGAACGGCTGCTTGATTCGGCCGATTTAATTGGTAGGCTCTTATCGATACCGTAAGGACCAATTTTGACGGGTTAAGGGATACAACTCGTCCTTTTACCCACGACTTTAAGCACTCCGACGGCTTAATATTTACTAGCCCAAGCCTCTATATATATTCATAAGGGCTGGCAAAATATTCAATCATTATCACTCCTTATGAATGAATATATCGTTATGAAGTAATGGATAAAAATATCATCGACAACCCTGGTCATCGACCGCTAGGTGCTGTGCTTAGATACTCTATATATATGTTCTTAAAAACTCCGGGAATGACACGGATCGTATTCTCCATAATACGATCATATATGGTCGCTATATATAAGCTGTTCAAAGTCCGGGCCTATTGTTTTCTTGTTCGTTCAAAAGGATTAGGCTTTTGACCCGGCAAAGCAGGAGCGAATTCGCATATATTCTAGCATCTCGATTACACTCGGAAGCAACGTAAACATCGATTGAGTTATTGGCTGTTGCAAACTAAGAGAGGTAATATATTCCTTTGTAGCAGCTAAGAAAAGTACGTAAATACGAGAGCTAATTCGGTTTACATAATTTAATTTTTGTAGGATTAAGAAATAACAAAATTGTTTTAGGCATTTAGGTTAAAAGTTCGTCAGCTCTATAGGTCTGGAGATGCAATAATCATTTTCAGTGATCCGGTAGCGGGAATTGTTGAGTGCGGCGGAGTACGTTTGCCAAGACGAAAAAGTGGCAGAACGTCAGGCCCTGTGGTGCTGTGGTAATTGCCATACAGAGTTGATGCAAGAATTTCCCCCAACGGCCATTGCATGTCATAATATTCTAAGGGTTGAACTTCTGTTGTTTCGTACTTGCATACAGGCCACTGTTGATTCCTTAGCTAACGCATTTGGCAGCCTTTAATACGGCGGTATCACCACAACGACAGCGACAGGCGAACAGAGAAAGGTGTGAATAGCGCATCGTATAATATCGTGAAGGTAATAGCGCTGGGGAGTCGGGTATAACAGGAAGTTAAATAAGAGTGACCTTGCTGTCGGAAGAATCTCGAGTCCAAGGTGGAGAGGCAGCCTGTTCGGGAGCTTGGGTTGACACCCAGTTGCAGAATAATCGTGGCTATCGTTGAGAGATTGCAGGGTTACGGGAGCCCATTCGTCGAGTGAGTTCTATCTCCTTCAGTAACATATCAAGCCCACACTAGCAAGCACGTTGAAATAGCCTAGCTGCGAAGATCGCCAAGACGGACCCGAGACGACAGGCTGAGCAGCATCTCAGTACACAATACCCATACTGTCCTCCTACAACTATTGTCTCCATCCAATATATATAGTTTTCGAAGACCCGCGTTGAGGATAGCGCAGCGGTGGTTGATATTCTGGTGAGGCTGAGATAGGCTCCAGAAATCGGGCAGCTCGGGTATAGATCTTGCTCTAGTATAGGTCCTGCTCTACTTGTATAAGTCATGTCAGGGAATGGTAGGCTTAAACTAGCGCTGTCTACGGCGTACATTAGTGCTAACGGCGGTGAAATGACATAGGAAAATACCCTGCTGATCCTGCCAAAGTGGCCTCACCGAGCCTAGCAGGAGGCTGGTCTAAAGAGGCTGTAATCGGCGTTGCGGCTTTGATCATTATGATCCTGCTACCATGTTCGGGTGTTTTGTGGAAAAATATTAAAGTAAGGGCGTTTTGTAGGAGATGGTGGAATCGAGTGTGTAGACGAGCATCTTGTAAGTATTAGCTTCGCTAGTCCTTGATTGGATCAGTCTTCCTATCTACACCTTCGCCGGCAAAGGTCGTACGGCTGTCGTTGATGCTAGACGGTGTGGCAACCAAATTGATCCAAGAACCACTTTTCCTAATAAGCCTAGCACCATGCGCTCATGTATGAAGACGTTTTACCTGCCGTTCAAAGTTCTAGTAGTACTGCAGCTCTGAATGAGCCGGCCGAAGAGTTCCTTTGAAGTTCCAGGGGGCCCCGCTGACCGACGCAGGTACCGATTCAGACATTGAGACGGGTATACTACCCGAAAATTACGGGGATGATGGGGTTCTTATCGTTCTTGATACGCTTATTTCAGAAGTATAGTCGAACATTGTGCCGAAGCTTCATCTAGCGGGCGCTGAGAGCAATAGCGGCCGTTCAAGTGTTGTTGGAGAATGGAATGTCGAACTACCTGCCGCAAGGATAAGACAGCAAGAGGATTATCATGACACGGTCAGTCGGATGCGAGGGCTCCGGCTGGAACGACATCGTTAGTTCGATTTAGTAGGAGACGAGAGGGATGAGTCGACTTGACGGGAAATGTTGCTGTCGGTACAGGGTAAAAACGTGCAACTAGGCAGGACGGGAGGGGACGGTCGCAATTTGCGACAAGCTAATATAAGGGAGGGATAGCTCGGGGTGTAATGTAACGATGAGTTTAGAGACGTAGTGTGATGACTTCAGAGGTAGAGGGCTATGTTGTCCCCAGTCTACCTGCCCTGATTCCAGTACGCTTGTGTTGTGTTGTCGGCCGAAGAAACCGGCTTTCAGAGCCACAACAGGAAGGCCTAGGGCTTGCCATCTTCCTGGCAGAATACTTTCCGGCAGCATTAGCGCTAGTTACTTCCTGTATGGACAAAACGTACCAAGGTGCTCTGCTAAGCCCCCGACTCTGTTGGCCCTCCGAGTTTGGCGGTCGCCCTGCTGGCAGCCCTCCCGACGACCGCGCCGGCTTCTCGCGCCCTCAGGGTTGAGATCTGCCCGCACCACAACGAGCCCGTGTGGGATGTGGGCCAAGGGGGGGAGTGCACAGCGAAGCTGCTGGTCGGCTGTTGGGAGAGGGGAGGCGCAGCTATAGTATTAAGTTATGGTTAAGAGGCTAGATTTTATTGTCAACACTATAAAGCAGCCCGCCCTGTATTTGAGACAGTAGACGGAGAGGATACCAGTTGGTCCTGGAACGCCATTCCCATTTGCCTTTTTTCAGGATATCAAGGGAACAAAACGTAATGGTATTTCGATGCGAGAAGTGTGGACAATCTGATTAGGCTGTGTTCTAAAACGACGGGCGGCATTAACGTGTAACGTAAGGCTAGGACTTAGGGTGTTTGCCTTTTTTCAGGATATCAAGGGAACAACACGACGGGCGGCATTAACGTGTAACGTAAGGCTAG
>Ga0307507_10006667_pt1 | contig 17481 bp, 5 predicted proteins | sample 7_EM_MG_FD_207223 | JGI IMG/M metagenome (GOLD analysis project Ga0307507, IMG submission 207223) | Populus trichocarpa ectomycorrhiza microbial communities from riparian zone in the Pacific Northwest, United States - 7_EM | ecosystem: Host-associated > Plants > Roots > Unclassified | place...
ACTTATAACAATTTTAGGAGATTAGATAGCCTATAAAGGAGGTATTATTAATCTTAAAATAGGACCTATTTAGATAACTATTAAAGGGAGACTAGTTAGAATGTCTTTTAATATTCTACTATTAGGACAGGACAAGGTGATACTAAAAATGCCTTAGTTATAGGAGTACAATTTAAAGATTAATTAGGTTATAGGTTAGGTTAATATTAAGGATATATAATAACGCAAAGTGCGACAGTAAACTAAGTTGGTATAGTACTAAGTTAGAGCGATATATAAAGAGACTAAGCGAGGCTTAAGTTATATACCAAAGAGATACTATAAGTATAGTAAAAAGTTATAATCACTAGAGAGTGAAAAGCTGTTAAAACATACAACTTAGGACTATAAGATAGAATTAGAAAAGGAAATAAGTCTAAAGTTCTTTCTAATTTACAAGCTTACTAAAACAGAGTTAGTAGCGCTTAAGGAGTTTATTTAGGAGAACTTATAAAAGGGATATATTAGACTATTATAGTTATTAGCAGGATATCTAGTATTATTTATCCTAAAGAAAAACGGAAAACTTAGGATATGTATAGACTATAGACAGTTAAACAGCATTACTAGAAAGGATAGGTATTCTTTACCCTTAATTAGCAAAATCTAAGATAGAATAGGCAACACAAAGATCTTTATAAAGATAGATTTAAGATAGGTATACCACCAAATCAAAATTAAGAAAGGCAACAAATAGAAGGCAGCCTTTAGGTTAAAGGAAGGACTATATAAACTATTAGTTATATAATTTAGGCTTATAAACGCACTAGTAATATTCCAGAAGCAAATTAATAGTATGTTAGGAGAACACCTAGATAAATTTGTTATAGTATACCTTAATAACATTATTATCTACTTAGAGAGTAAGGAAGAGCATAAAGAACACGTTAAGTAGGTCTTAAAAAGACTACAAGAAGAATAGATACCAGTAGCAATTAAGAAATGCAAGTTCTTTACTAGGAAGACCAATTTTATTAAATTTATTATTAAACTAGGCCAACTTAGCATAGATCTAAAGAAGATTGAGGCTATAGTAAATTAGCAAGAACTAGAGAACGTTACGTAGTTAAAATCGTTCCTAGGGTTTTGCAATTATTGTAGAAGGTTTATAGCGCAATAGTTATAGGACATTAAGCTATTTACGCAGTTAATAAAGAAAGAAGAACTATAGGCATAAGAAAGGGAATAATAAGAACTATTTAAGAAAGTTAAAGAGTTATTTACCTAGGAGCCAGTTCTTAAGATCTATTAACTAGGTCTAAAGACGGTTATAAAAACGGATATATTAGACTTTATACTAGGGGCGTGCTTCCTATAAAAACATTAAGATAGATAGCACCCAGTAGCATACTATAGTCGGAAGATAACACTATTAGAGTTAAACTATGACATCTATAACAAGGAGTTATTAGGTATAGTTATAGCACTTAAGAAATAAAGAGCATTCTTATAAGGTATAGAGAAACCATTTATGGTTAAGATAGACTATAAGAACCTTATAGGATTCCTAATAATAAAGGAACTTAACCAAAGACAGGTTAGATAGGCGGAAATGCTTACAGAATACTATTTTAAAATTTAGTATACCAAGGGTATAGATAATACGCGAGTAGACGCTCTAAGCAGGAAGGCTAAACTATAAAGTAATAAAAAGCTATTAGGAGCTTTGTTGCGAAAGGATTAAAATGGATTAATTAAGTATAATTATCTAAAGATTGCAGCGACCAAGGAAAGTCAGATCCATAAATTACTAAAAAGTAATTAGACATAGAAAATCTAAAAAGCATAGGTAGAGGATCTAGACTTAGAGTAATACAAAAACAGAGAAGCAACGTATATGCCTAAGTCTATTGCAGAAGAATTTATTAAGGAATTCTATAAGGGAATAATATAAGGATATAATAGAGCTACAGGCTTAGTATTAAGACTTTAAAAAGAGTACATTATTTAAGGAATCTGGAGACTAGTATAATAAGTTATAAAGGAATATCTAGACTGCTAAAAAAACAAACTAATAAGGCATAAGCTATATAGAGGGCTATAACCTATTAAGACACTAGGAAGACTATAGGAGGTTATATTATAGGACTTTATTATTAAGTTACTAAAGTTAAGAGATCCTATTACAGGACAAGATTATAACGCAATTTTAGTAATAGTAGATAAGCTAATAAAGTAGGGATACTTCATAGCATACACTAAAGAGATATTAGTAGAAGATGTCGCTAGAATCTATATAAGAGAAGTATTCGCAAGATATAAAGCACTAGATAAGATTATATTAGATAGAGATCTAAGATTTATAGCAGTATTTTAGGAGGTATTTCTGGCAGAATAAGGGGTTTATGTAGTAATATCTACAGCGTATTATCCGCAGATAGATGGATAAACGGAAAGACTAAACTAGACACTAGAACAGTATCTAAGGCATTATATTAATTATATATAGAACAATTAGGTATCGTTATTACCAGTTATATAGTTTATATACAATGTAATACTATAAGAAGAAATAGGGATATTACTATTTAAGGCAAATTACGGATATGAGCTAAGAATATTGTTATTACTATATTAAGCAAAAAAGACAAGTAGCACAGCTAAATAAAGAATAGAGATGTTAATAAATCTTTATATAGACCTTAAAGAAACAGCGAAACTAGTATAAGAATAAATAAAAAGGTACTATAATGCTAAGAGATCTAAGGGACCAGATCTTAAGGAGGGGGATAAAGTATAGCTACTACACAAAAATTTCAAGAGTTGACAACTAAGTAAGAAGTTAGGCTATGTCAGACTAGGACCTTTTAAAGTTAAGCAAAGAATTTTATTAGTTATATATAAGTTAAACCTACTAGCTAAAATAAAAATATACCCTATATAGCATATCGCAATACTAGAGCTAGTATACGGAAATATTAAGCCACCAGTCTATAAGGCAGACACGTATAGAGGGCAAAAGAAAGACAAATAGCAAGTTTTAAAGATTGTTAGTTATAAGGACGTAGACAACAAAACATAGTATAAAGTAAAGTAGATAGGCTATAGTAAGACTACCTAGAAACCACTAGGCAACCTAGAGAAAGCTATAGGAAAGGTATAGGAGTATTAAAAGAGAGTAGGTCAGGTAATATTAATAAAAAGAAATTGCTAAAAAACAAATCGCCTAAAGGGGACCTAAGAGAAGTAATTATTAAGCTACTTAGAGTTGTTTCCCTTATAGGAGGAGAGCTAGTTCTTTTATTACCTAGCTTAGACAAACCCTATTAAACCAGCCTCTACTCCTTAAAACAAACCTTCTTATAAACCTTCTTAAGATAGGTTAACTAAGCGAACGCAACCTACTAAGACTTAAAGGAGCGACGTTAAGCCTTAAGGGCCTAAGCAGTTTCCTTAGCAGAACGGTAGAGTTTAGTGCGCGTGGCGGCTAACTTAGACTTAAGTTTTGTAGTAGTAGATTAAACATAAGACCCTATAACAAGTTACTTAGGGAACTTAAAGACTATTAAGAGTTATGGGACGCGTACACTTAGCATTAGAGACAGAGCGAACATCGTAGGATAATTAAACGTTTACTTTAGTACACTCTAAGTAAGATAAGGATTGTTAAGATAAGGGACTTGCTATTACAATACATACTAACCCCGCTTTTGCATAGCAAGAATATAGAGACGATATTATCTCACTAAGTAATAGTATGGTAGCCATGGTGCAAGCACGATATTACGCTTATAAGGAAGAAGAGGCTTTAGGTATAATAAGCAAGGATATTAACTAGACTAATTAAACAGACATTATACCTCTAGTAGACGACTTAGAGATATTAGGAATCTTTAAGGACGAAGATAAAAAAGAAGGAGATAGTATTATAGACGCTTTAAGTACAATATTACAGCTACTTGGGGAAGAGTTATAGGAAGCTAGTTAGTTAATATAGGCACAGTCTATTACGGACGCTTTAAGTATAATGTTATAACTACTTAGAGAAGAGTCAGCGGAAGCTAGTTGGTTGATATAGGTATGGTTTAGAATGGATCCGGTGGAACTATATAATAAGGAATAGTAACCGAGGTCACGTGGTGTTAAACGTATTGACTGTGTTAAACGGAAGGGACGTTATGTTCAATATAGACAACACGCACCTTATGTATAAGAGAGGATTTCTTAGGAGTACGGTTGTGTATTTAAAGGACCTTAGTCTCTACCGTAGATAGTTCTCTCCTTATAGTAAATCTTAGAATATAATTAGAGTTAATCTATTAGGCAACCACTCCACCAGTTATTATTATATTGTTGTTTTTGTCGTACCTATATACCCAGCCTAATAATAGAACCCACTGTAGTCTAAGCTACAAGGTTCTGTTACACATTCACTACTAAGGTTATAGTATTGGAATAAACTTAAACAATATGCTACTAAGAGCAGTACTAGTCACAACGGCGTTAACAGGAGCTACAACCTTAGGGCTAGGTGATACCAGTATAGATAAGGGGGATTCTTAAGTAGTTACGCGAGGTCAGTTATAGGAAATAGTTAATTACTTATAAGATAACAATAGGATACTAAAAGAACGCATTAATAGAATTAGAGCAGTAAAGATCAAGTTACCTTCAATTGAACAATTTTTAGGAGAGAAGTCGAAGCTCAAGGGATTTCTTATATAGATGCACTTTAAGGTAGTACAGGAAGAAGTGAAGTTAGTAACATTATTAGACTAAGTAGCCTATATAGGATTGTTTCTGATAGGGAGGGCACTTAAGTGGTTTAAGCTATATTTTACGGAAATATAGGCCAATGGTATAACAACTACTAACCAGGATGTATAGTATATATTTACCAGTTAAAACGGGTTTATAGAGCGACTAACGCAGATATTCAGAAACCTAAAGGCTATAACTATAGTAGAACGAAAGCTTCAGAACTTAGTATAATGTACTTTAACAATTAAGTATATAATATAGTTTTAAACACTAGCTATATAGGTTAAGTAGAATAATAAGGCGCTTATAGTATAGTATAAATAGGGACTTAAGGCTAAAGTCTAGGACGTAATTATCCTAATAGAAGATGCGGAGACTCTAAGAGAGTTAATAGATCAGTTAATAAAGATTAATAATAGAATCTACTAAAGGGAACAAGCTAAAAAAGGGTAAGATAGAGTTCTATAGTTATATAAGGCGTAGAGTACGCAATAGCAGATATAGAGTTAAAAACTATAAAATGGCGCGGAGCTAATAGACCTAAGTGGTACTAAAGAAACCTAAAGATAGGGAAAGAAACTATAGAAACTTAGAGGTTAAGGATTAAGTAATTAAAGGACCTAGGAGTAGAGGCTAAACCAGAGATTTTAGTAGTAGAAGACATTTAAGCAGACTCTACAGCAAAAAAGATAGTTTAAAGATAAAGCTTATATAAATTATAGAAAATAAGGTTATTTCGCTAGAGACTATAGAGGTGGTTAAAGTAACTATATGGTAAAGGGAACTAGACTAGCAGATAACATATATATATAGAGGGATAATAGTGCACTGTAAGGAACAAAAGAGTGTTTAATTAACAGTTTTGTGTATTATTATAACAATGTATACTAAATTCATAAGGACGCTAAGTACGGCGTAAGCTATTGGCTATAAAAGCTAGAGTTAAAAGGACTCCAAGGAACTAGAGAGTTAGATAAAAAACAAGATTAACTCTATAAGCTAGATTAAGATGTTATAGTAATATATAGACAAAGATTAGCAGTAATGATAATAGAGTTAAAGTATTTATTAATTATTAGCGATAAGGACAAAAAGGAGGCTAACTGGGAGCACTTAAACCTTAATAACGTAATAGAAGCAGAGACTAAGACTATTACTAAACAAGGTTTAGTAACGGATGTAATAACACTATTAGATATAATTTCCATCACTTTATAAAACAATAGGAGTAACATTTAGAAGAAATTAAGTAAGTAGATAACTGCTAGTGCTAGCTTATTACTTAATAAAGGCAAAAGGCCATAGGCTTAAGATTCTTAAAAAGAGATAAAAGAAGCTTAAGATTTTTAAAGTGAGATAAGATATACCTAAGGACCTATAATAGATGAAAACTAATGGGAAAGGGTAGCAACTTAGTTTAGTAATAAATGAATAAGTATAGGACGCAAGTTTAAGAACTACAAGTTTAGAGAATAAATAAGAATGTTAGCAATCCCAGGTAAACGCAGTATTTAGCCTAAAGATTAAACAGTTAATACTAGGATTAAAAAGCAAGACAACTATAAAGATTTAGCTATAAGACGCAGAAAACAAGAAACTATAGATAAGTTTAGGATAAAAATTATCGCATAGCAAGAGCAGAAGCTAGATAAGAGATCAGCTACACTAGGTTATATAAGGAACAGAGCACCTATATAAAGAATTACTAATAGGCTAAGTGTAGGGACACCTAGGGTAAAGTGGTTAGATAAACTAAAACAAGAAGAGGATCTAGATATTCTAACTAGGTTTAAAGAAAGACATACCAAAGGATATTATAATGCAGTAATAATAAGGTACTTTCTAATAGATAGACTATACACACTAAACCAGTTATATAGAAAGTGGTATAGGCAACGACACAGTGATAAATAGAAAGATTTTTATATATAGCTAAACGAAAAAGTTATCCAAGATTAACCTATTATGGAGAAATACATAAGTCACATTAAAGGAGTATTAATTATAATATTAAGGAACCTAGAAGAGGGATCCAGGGACTGGAGAGGTAAGCAATAAATCTTAGTACCTATAGCGGAGATACCAGTGGTTAGGTCAACTAGGTATAGGTTTAAACTTAAAAATAAAGACAAACTAAGAGTTAACCCAAAACACGTAGCGTATTATATACTATCATAGATAGCTTATATAGATAACACGTGTAATATATATAGAGTACCTAAAGATAAGAACTAGAAGTACCTAGTAAGAATATATTAGGCACCAAAGGAAAAGCGGTTTAGGAACGCCAAGTATATACATAGTTAGCACCTAGTAGAAGTATAAAGTTAAAAAGACTTAATACTTTAACCAGGAAGATTCCTTATAGAAGAATACCTAGATAGATAACAGTAGTGGAAGTGCCTAGAAAATACTTATCTATAGTATATAGAGGAAAAGAAATAAATTAAGTATTAGCTAAAGTTGGACTAAGTATAAGTAGGATTAAGTAGCTAATAGTTAGGAAAAGGGGAGGTGTATAGGACTAGAGGAAACTAGTATTAGAGCCTTAAACCTTTAAAGGAATTTAAGGATAATACCTAAATTTAAAAGCTAAGTGGCAAGATTAGCAGTTTAAAGTATTAGTAGATAGTAGAGTAACTAGGAACTATATATCACTAAAAATAGTAGAAAGAATAGGGTTACTATATAGACAGAAGAAATACTTATATCCACTTATAACAATTTTAGGAGATTAGATAGCCTATAGAGGAGGCATTATTAATCTCAAAATAGGACCTATTTAGATAACTATTAAAGGGAGATCAGTTAGAATGTCTTTTAATATTCTACCATTAGGATAGGATAAGGCGATACTAGGAATACCTTAGTTATAGAAGTATAATCTAAAGATCAATTAGGTTATAGGTTAAGTTAATATTAAAGATATATAATAACGTAAAGTATAACAGCAAACCAAGTTAGTATAGTACTAAGTCGGAGCGACCTATAAAGAGACTAAGTGAGGCTTAAGTTATATACTAAAGAAATACCACAAGTATAGTAAAAAGTTATAGTTACTAAAAAGTAAAAAGCTGTTAAAGCATGCAGCTTGGGACTATAAGATAGAATTAGAAGAAGGAATAAGTCTAAGGTTCTTTCTAATCTACAAGCTTACTAAAACAGAGTTAGTAGCGCTTAAGGAGTTTATCCAGGAGAACTTATAAAAGGGATATATTAGACCATTATAGTTATTAGCAGGATATCTAGTGTTATTTATCCTAAAGAAAAACAGAAAACTTAGGATATATATAGACTACAGATAGTTAAACAGTATCACCAGGAAGGATAGGTATCCTTTACCCTTAATTAGCGAAATCTAAGACAGGATAGGTAATGTAAAGATCTTTATAAAGATAGATCTGAGGTAGGCGTATCACCAGATTAGAATTAAGAAAGGCGATAAATAGAAGGTAGCCTTTAGATTAAAGAAAGAACTATATAAGCCATTAGTTATACAATTCGGACTTATAAACGCACTAGTAATATTCTAAAAGCGAATTAATAGTATATTAGGAGAACACCTAGATAAATTTGTTATAGTATACCTTAACGACATTATTACCTACTTAGAGAGTAAGGAAGAACATAGAGAACACATTAAATAGGTCTTAAAGAGACTATAAGAAGAATAGATGCCAGTAGTAATTAAGAAATACAAGTTCTTTACTAGGAAGACCGATTTTATTAGATTTATTATTAAACTAGGCCAACTAAGTATAGATCTAAAGAAAATTAAGGCTATAGTAAATTGGCAAGAACTAGAGAACGTTACGCAGTTAAGATTGTTTTTAGGGTTTTGCAATTACTATAGAAGGTTTATAGCGTAATGGTTATAGGATATTAAGCCATTTATATAACTAACGAAAAAAGAAGAACTATAGGTATAGGGAAAGGAGCAATAAGAACTGTTTAAAAAAGTTAAAGAGTTATTTACCTAGAAGCTAGTTCTTAAGATCTATCAACTAGGACTAGAGATGGTTATAGAAATAGATATATTAGACTTTACACTAGAAGCGTACTTCCTATAGAAATATTAAGATAAATGGCACCTAGTGGCATACTATAGTTGAAAGATAATACCACTAGAGTTAAACTATGACATCTACAATAAAGAGTTATTAGGTATAGTGGCAGTATTTAAGGAATAGAGAGTATTCTTATAAGGCATAGAGAAACCATTTATAGTTAAGACAGACTATAAGAACCTTATAGGATTCCTAACAATAAAGGAACTCAACCAAAGATAGGTTAGATGGGCGGAAATGCTTATAGAATACTATTTTAAAATTTAGCATACCAAGGGTACAAATAATGCATAAGTAGACGCTCTAAGTAGGAGGGCTAAACTATAAAGTAATAAAAAGCTATTAGGAGCTTTATTACAAAGGGATTAAGACGGATTAATTAGGTATAATTATCCAAAGATTATAGCGACTAAGGAAAGTCAGACCTACAAATTACTAGAGAGTAATTGGATATAGAAGATCTAAGAAGTATAGGTAGAGGATCTAGACTTAGAGCAATATAAAAACAGAGAAGTAATATATATGCCTAGGTCTATTATAGAAGAATTTATTAAGAAATTCTATAAGGGAATAATATAAGGACACAGTAGAGCTACAGGCTTAGTGTTAAGACTTTAAAAGAAGTACATTATTTAAGGAATCTGGGGACTAGTAAAATAAGTTATAAAGGAATATCTAGATTGCCAAAGGAATAAACTAATAAGGTATAAGCTATACGGAGGGCTATAACCTATTAAGACACCAGGAAGACCATAGGAGGTTATATTATAGGACTTTATTATTAAGTTACCAAAGTTAAGAGATCCTATTACAGGACAAGATTATAATATAATCTTAGTAATAGTGGATAAGCTAACAAAGTGGGGATACTTTATAGCATGCACTAAAGAGATATTAGTAGAAGATATCGCTAGAATCTATATAAAAGAAGTGTTTGTAAGACATAGAGCACTAAATAAGATTATATTAGATAGAGATCTAAGATTTATAGTAGTATTTTAGGAAGTGTTTCTAGCAGAACAAGGGGTTTGCGTAGTAACGTCTATAGTATATTATCCGCAGACGGACGGATAAATAGAAAGACTAAACTAGATACTAGAGCAGTATCTAAGGCACTATATTAATCACGTATAGAATAATTAGGTATTGCTATTATTAGTTACATAGTTTGCATATAATATAACACTATAAGAAGAAACAGGGACATTACCGTTTAAGGCGAATTATGGATACAAGCTAAGAACATTATTATCACCACGTCAAGCAAAAAGAACGAGTAGCACAGCTAAACAAAAAATGGAGATGTTAATAAATCTTTATGCAGACCTTAAAGAAATAGCTAAGCTAGTACAAGAACGAATAAAAAGGTACTATAACGCTAAGGGACTAGATCTTAAGGAGGGAGATAAAGTATAGCTACTATATAAAAATTTTAAGAGTTAACAACCAAGCAAGAAGTTAGACTATATTAGACTAGGACCTTTTAAAGTTAAGTAAAGAATTTTATTAGTTATGTACAAGTTAAACCTACTAGCTAAAATGAAAATCTACCCTATATAGCATATCGCAATGCTAGAGCTAGTATATAGGAATGTTAAGCCACTAGTCTATAAGGCAGACACGTATAAAGGATAAGAGGAAGACAAATGGTAAGTTTTAAAGATTATTAGTTATAAGAATGTAGATAACAAAACGTGGTATAAAGTAAAGTGGATAGGCTATAGTAAGACTATCTAGGAACCACTAAGCAACCTAAGAAACGCTATGGGAAAGGTATAGGAGTATTAGAAGAAAGCAGGTTAGGTAATATTAATAAGGAAGAATCGCCAAAGAATAAGTCACCTAAGGGGGACCTAAGAGAAGCAATTGCTGAGCTACTTAGAGTTATTTCCCTTATAGGAGGAGAGCCAATCCTTTTATTACCTAGCTTAGACAGACCCTATTAAACCAGTTTCCACTCCTTAGAACAAACCTTCTTATAGACATATTTAAGGCGTTAAAGACAAGTATAAGCCAAACGTTAAGCTTTAAGGATGTGTGCGGACTCTTCTAAGGCATATTAAACCTTAAGTAGTGCAGAGGCTAGCTTACCATTAAGCTTCGCAGCGGTAGATTAAATACAAGACCCTATAATAAATTACTTAGGGAACTTAAAGACTGTTAAGAGTAATAGAATACGCACACTTAGTGTTAGAGATAGAGCGAACGTCACAGGATAATTAAATGTTTGCTTTAGTGCACTCTAAGCAAGAGGAGGGTTGTTAAGATAAAGGACTCGCTAGCGCAATACAGACTAACCCCTCTTTTGCGCACCTTAAGTAAGGAATCGCCATCACTTTACCAAGCAATAGTATAGAGGAAACTATATAAAGGCGACGCTTAACCTAGGAAAGAGAAAAAGAAGCTTTAGGTATAATAAGCAAGGGTATTAACCAGATAGGTTAAACAGACATTACACCTCTAGTAGATAACTTAGAGATATTAAGAATCTTTAAGGACGAAGATAAAGAGGAGGGAGATAGTGTTACAGACGCTTTAAGTATAATATTATAACTACTTAGAGAAGAGTCAGCGGAAGCTAGTTAGTTAATATAGGTACAGTCTAGGATAGATCTGGTAGAACTATATAATAAGAAATAGTAACCGAGGTTATATGGTGTTAAATATATTAACTGTGTTAAATAGAAGGGACGTTATGTTTAATACAGATAATACGCACCTTACGTATAAGAGAGGATTTCTTAGGAGTATGGTTGTGTATTTAAAGGACCTCAGTCCCTACCATAGATAGTTCTCTCCTTATAGTAAATCTCAGAATACAATTGGAGTTAATCTATTGGGCAACCACTCCACCAGTTATTATTACGTTGTTGTTTTTATTATACCTACATACCCAGCCCAATAACAGAACCCACCGTAGTCTAAGCTACAAGGTTCCGTTACACAGTCCAGGATGGATCCAATAGAACCATATAATAAGGAATGGTAAGTAAGTTACATAATATTATACATAGTGTATAAGGTATACGCAGTGTATATCTATATATAACACGTATAACACGTACCTCATATATAAGAGAGGATTTCTTAGAAGTATGGTTATGTATTTAAAGGACCTCAGTCCCTACTGTAGATAGTTCTCTCCTTATAGTAAATCTTAGAATACAATTGGAGTTAATCTATTAGGCAACCACTCCACTAGTTGTTATTACGTTGTTGTTTTGTTCGTACCTACATACCTAGCCTAATAATAGAACCCACCGTAGTCTAAGCTACAAGGTTCCGTTATATATATAGGTTAAGTGGAATAACAAGGCGCTTATGGCATAGTATAAATAGGGACTTAAGGCTAAAGTCTAGGACGCAATTATCCTAATAGAATATATGGAAAGTCTAAGAGACTTAAAAGATTAATTAATAAAGATTAATAATAGGATCTATTAAAGGGAACAAGCCAAGAAAGGGTAAAATAGAGTTCTATAGTTATATAAGGCGCAGAGTACGCAATAACAGATATAGAGTTAAAAACTATAGAATAGCGTAGAGCTAATAGACCTAAGTGGTACTAAAGAGTCTAAGAGATAGATAAAGAAACTATAGAAACTTAGAGGTTAAGGATTAAGTAATTATAGGACTAAGAAGCAGAGGCTAAACCAGGGATCTTAGCAGCAGAAGACATTTAGGCGGACTCTACAACAAAAAAAATAGTTTAAAGATAGAGCTTATATAAATTATAGAAAATAAGGTCATTTCGCCAAAGACTATAGAGGTGGTTAGAGTAACCATATAGTAAAGGGCACTAGGTTGTTAGAGTATAATAATGCGGATATAGGTGTATTACGTAGGACTAAGAAGTGTTTAATTAAACACTTTGCGTTTTATTATAATAACACATGCCAACTTTATAAGGACGCTAAGTATGGCGTAAGCTATTAGCTATAAGAGCTAGAGTTAAAAGGACTTAAAGAAACCAGAGAGTTAGATAAAGAATAAGATTAACTCTACAAGCTGGATTAAGATGTTACAGTAATATATAGATAAAGATTAGCAACAATAACAATAGAGTTAAAGTACTTATTAATTAATAGTAATAAGAAAAAAAAAGAGGCTAACTAGGAGCACTTAAACCTTAATAACGTAATAGAAGCAGAGACTAAAACTACTATAGAACATGGATTAGTAACAGGTATTATAATACTATTAGATATAATTTCCATTACTTTATAAGACGGAAGAAGTAATATTAATAAAGGATTAGGCAAGTAGATAACTGCTAGTGCCAGCTTACCACTTAATAAAGGCAAAAGGCCACAGGCTTAAGATTCTTAAGAAGAGATATAAGACGCTTAAGACTCTTAAGATAAGATAAGACACACCTAAGATTTATAAGATATAATAAGGAAGGCTTAAGCACCTATAACGGAAGAAAACTAGTGGGAAAGAGTAATGGCTCAGTTTAAAGGCAAACAAATAAGTACAGGACATAAGTTCAAGAACTATAAGTTTGGGGAATAAGTAAGAACGTCTATTCTAGGTAAATATAGTATTTAGCCTAAAGATTAAAAAGTTAATACTAAAATTAAGAAGCAAGACGACTTTAAGGATCCAGCTACAAGACGTAGAAAGTAAGAAACTATAGATAAGTTTAGAGCAAGAATTATTATATAGTAGGAATAAAAGCTAAATAAGAGGTCTACAGTAGGTTGTATAAGGGATAGAGTACCCGTATAAAGAGTTACTAATAGGCCTAAGGCAGGGACGCCTAGAGTAAAGTGGTTAAATAAACTGGAATAAGAAGAGGATCTAGGGATTCTAACTAGGTTCAAAGAAAGATATACTAAAGGATATTATAACGCAGCAATAATAAGGTACTTTCTAATAGACAGACCATATACACTAAACCAGTTATACGGAAAGTGGTATAGACAACGACACAACAATAAATAGGAAGATTTTTATATGTGGCTAAATAAAAAAAGTTATTCAAAACCAACCTATTATAGAGAAACATATAAATCACATTAAAGAAGCATTAATTATAATGTTAAGGAACCTAGAAGAAGGATCTAAGGACTAAAAAAGCAAGCAATAAATTTTAGTACCCGCAGAAGAAAGACCAACAGTTAGATTAGTTAGATAGAGGTTTAAACTATAGGTTAAAGACAAACTAAAAGTTAACCTAAGTCACCTAGCGTATTATACACTATTGTAAATAGCTTATGTGGATAATATGTGCAATATATATAGAGCACCTAAGGATAAAAACCAAAAGTACCTAAGAAGAATATATTGGGCACTAGGTGAAAAACAGTTTAGAGATGCTAAGTATATGCATAGATAGCACCCAGTAGAAGTATAGAGTTAAGGGGACCTAATACTTTAACTAAAAAGATTCCTTATAGAAGAATGCCTAGATAGAAGATAGTAGTGGAATTATCTAGAAAATACTTATCTATAGTATATAGAGGAAAAGAAACAAACTAAGTATTAGCCTAAAGAGGACTAAGTACAAACAGGATCTAGCAGCTATTAGTTAGGAAAAAGGGAGGCCTATAGAACTAGAGGGAACTAGTAGTAGAGCCTTAAACCCTTAAAGGAATTTAAGAATAATACCTAAACTTATAAGTCTAATAGCAAGATCAGCAGTTTGAAGCGTTAGTAAATAGTAAAGCAATAAGAAACCACATATTACCAGCAGTAGTAGAAAGGATAGGGTTACCACACAGACAAAAGAAACACCTATATCCACTTATAACGATTTTAGGAGATTAGATAGCCTATAGAGAAGGCATTATTAGTCTTAAAATAGGACCTATTTAGTTAACTATTAAAGGGAGGCAGGTTAAAATGTCTTTTAATATCCTACTATTAGGAAAGGATAAGGCAATACTAAGAATGCCTTAGTTATAGAAATACAATCCAAGGATTGATTGGGTTATAGGTTAAGTTAATATTAAAGATACTTAATAACGTAAGATATAACAGCAAACCAAGATAGTATAGTACTAAGTTAGAGTGACGTACAAAGAGACTAAGTGAAGCTTAAGTTATATACCAAAGAGATACCACAAGTATAGCAAAAAGTTATGGTTACTAGAAAGTGAAAAGCTGTTAAAGCATGCAGCATAGGACTATAAGATAGAGTTAGAACTAGAAATAAGTCTAAAGTTCTTTCTAATTTATAAGCTTACTAAAACCGAGTTAGTGGTGCTTAAGGAGTTTGTCCAGGAGAACTTATAAAAGGGATATATTAGACCATTACAGTCATTAGCAGAATATCCAGTATTATTTATCCTAAAGAAAAACGGAAAACTTAGAATATGTATAAACTATAGACAGTTAAACAGCATTACTAGAAAGGATAGGTATCCTTTACCCTTAATTAGCAAAATCTAAGACTGGGTAGGTAACGCGTAAATCTTTATAAAGATAGATCTAAGGTGGGCGTACCATTAAATTAGGATTAAGAAAGGCGACAAATAGAAGGCAGCCTTTAGGTTAAAGGAAGGACTATATAAGCCGTTAGTTATACGGTTTGGGCTTATAAATGCATTAATAACGTTCTAAAAGCGAATTAACAGTGTATTAGAAGAGCACCTTAACGAATTTGTTATGGTATACCTTAATAACATTATTATCTACTTAGTAAGTAAGAAAGAACATAGAGAACACATTAAATAGGTCTTAAAGAGACTATAAGAAGAACAAATGCTCATAGCTATTAAAAAATGCGAGTTCTTTATAAGAAAGACCAATTTTGTAGAATTTATTATTAAACTAGGAAAGATTAGTATGGACCCAAAGAAAGTTAAAGCTATAGTAAGTTAGCAAGAACTAGAGAATATTACGCAGTTAAAATTGTTCCTAGGGTTTTACAATTACTATAGGAGGTTTATAGCATAATAGTTAAAGAACGTTAAGCCATTCACAAGGCTAACAAAGAAGGAGGAACTATAGGTTTAGGTAGAAAAATAAAAAAAACTGTTTAAAGAACTAAAGAAGCTATTCACCTAGGAACCAATCCTTAAGATCTATTAACCAGAGTTAGAGACGGTTGTTAAGATAGACGTATTAGACTTCGCACTAGGAGCATATTTGCTATAAAAGCATTAGGATACATGGCATCTAGTAGCGTACTATAGTTAAAAGATAACACCACCTAAGTTAAACTATGATATTTATAATAAGGAGTTGTTAGGTATAGTTACAGTACTTAAGGAATAGAGAGAATTCTTACAAGGCATAGAAAAACCATTTATAGCTAAAACGGACTATAAAAACCTTATAGGATTCCTAACAACAAAGGAACTTAACCAAAGACAGGTTAGATGGGCAGAAATGCTTATAGAGTATTATTTTAAAATTTAGTATACCAAAGATACTAAAAATATAAGAGTAGACGTACTTAGCAGAAAGGCAGAATTGCAAAATAATAAAAAGCCGTTAGGAGCTTTACTGCGAAAGAATTAAGATGGATTAATTAGGTATAATTATCCAAAGATTATAGCGACTAAAGAGAGTTAGGTCTATAAATTACTAGAGAGTAAGTAGATATAAAAGATCTAAAAGGCACAGGCAGAGGATTTAGATATAGAATAGTATAAGAATAGAGAAGCAACTTATATTCCAAGGGCTATTACAAAAGAGTTTATTAAGTTATTTTATAAAGGACTAACTCAAGGACACAATAGAGCTATAGGCTTAGTATTAAGACTTTAAAAGGAGTATGTTATTTAAGGAATCTAGGGACTAGCTAGATAAGTTACAAGGGAATATCTAGATTGCTAAAGAAATAAACCAACAAGGCATAAGCCATATAGAGGGCTACAACTTATTAAAATACCAGAAAGACCGTGGGAAGTTATATTATAGGACTTTATTATTAAGTTACCAAAGTTAAAAGATCCTATTATAGGATAAGATTATAATGTAATCTTAGTAATAGTAGACAAGCTTATTGTCGGAATAAGGTTCTGTGATACAGTGGACACCGTTGCTTGTAACTAATTGGGTTGATCACGTGAGCTAAGCGAGCTCAGGAGATCCATCAAATTCCACCTATAGAAGTAGAAAGGAAGAAGAAGAAAACGATTGAAACCAAAACCCCCCCACCGTGATTCCAACACTGATTAGTGCCGCACAGATCAGCAAGGTATAACGAAGAGAGGCACTGTCTGATTCTCTAGACCTCTTGTCAAAGGCTAAAAATTAAGGTATTGCTTGCTAAGCCTAAAGGCCAGTTTGTGAGGTTACTCGCGCTTCTAACTTACATCCATTACGCCTTCAGAACGATTAGTTTGTGGGTGTTTTCATGCTTCTAGTCCAACTGTTAAATCGAATTAACTACGGAACCAAAAGATGACTACCTCCGCGATGGATACCGAAAAATGGGAGACTGGAATTGACGCGACTATAACCGACATTAAGGAAGTCAAAGCATTCATCGATTAGCGTTTATCGATATACGAGGAGAATGGATGGAAGGGATTCGACTTATGGGAGAGCTTTATCAACGACTTCGAGTCGTTTACAAGGGATATACTTGATAACCTTGGCAAGGATCGATTGAAGAAGATCAGGGATTACCTCCGTAAAAATAGAGTATACGTACGGAAGGAGGCAAGGAAGTCAATTGCAGACGGCCTCTTAGGAACTATTCACGAACCAACTCCCT
>Ga0307507_10006668_pt1 | contig 17478 bp, 18 predicted proteins | sample 7_EM_MG_FD_207223 | JGI IMG/M metagenome (GOLD analysis project Ga0307507, IMG submission 207223) | Populus trichocarpa ectomycorrhiza microbial communities from riparian zone in the Pacific Northwest, United States - 7_EM | ecosystem: Host-associated > Plants > Roots > Unclassified | place...
TACTACATCACAGTCAATCACTCATATTCTTGGCACTCTTGTGGCACAGCCACTGTTGCATTTGACTGTGCCACATGGTTCACGTTCTTCCCTTGATGAACCTATAGCAAGAAAATTTTGTGGGTCTTAAAATGAATGTCGAGTCACCTATATTCTCCCCATCAACAGGTTTCCCCACGCCGGGTTCCACCTTCAGGGGTTGCATGCTAGGCTTGGTTCAACCTATGGTGACACTTTCGATCATTGTGTTTGAGCCGGAGACACGGATAGGGGAGCATCTCCAGGTCGTCCAATTTGCGGCACCTTCTCCGATATATAGATGGGCTGGCGTATTGGGGACTGTTGGAAGGCCCGGGTGGCTCGAGGAAGGAAGGAAGGAAAGAAGTGGGAGAGAGGTACCCAGGGGGGGTATTTATAGGAAAATATTACAATGCTAAGAGTCATCATAGGGTTGATATTGGCATGGCAGGTTGGGGTTTCTGGTCGGGGGCTGCTCGACACCCGAGTGATGGTATAGTGACTGGTTTGCGTGAGGCGTAGGGCACGAGTGGGGAGCCCGGCTAGAAGCTGGGGGAGCGTTGCTAATGGAATACCTCCGGGGTTCTATTTGTATTCTATGGGTTCCCGTGCTGGATATATATGTATCTTTCTCCTCATTCTATAGTGCGGAGATACAACTCATAGCCACCCGCGCATCCCCCGCCGAAGATGCCGTCCCTTATTGTTTTAGAAGATAATAATTGCCTAGCATTAGATTACCATAAAATCTAGCAGTTAAGGAGACCAATTCACTGCCTGCAGCATATTGAACCATTGGGCAGTTTTAGTGTAGATTGAGGTTGTGTGAAAAAACCTAGAGGAAGCAGATTTCTAATTAAGTTCCTTATTCTATGGGTGCCCGTGTGAATTTTGCTCCTCTACAGAGGCGTTCTATTTTAGACAAGCCATAGCTTAATTGACAAAATACAGACTCTGCTCTAGACTCTTCAATCCATAGCTACTTGTAGGCGCATCTACGTAGTAATGTATAGGATGGGTGACATGGAAAATGTAAAATCATAATGGCTCTTTTCCAGCGTTATTGTGTGGCTTTGCTTGTTGCTATGAGGACAGTACTAGTACAATGATTCATCGTGATAAACTATGGCCAAGAATCCAGAAAAATCTAGCAGCGAGGAATGGAAGGAGTCAACTAGCAGAGCTACTTAAATGCTCATAGCTTGCCTGGGTATGTCAACAAAAATCGAAAAACTATTTCTACTGATCCCACACAAACCTCTATCGCACCAAGGGTTATGTCTTTTGATCTTTAGGACGCACCCAAGCACAGCTATAATATCTCTCCAATCACCATTTATACCACAGCCTTTCAAACCAAAAGCCGAAAACCTTTCCCAATAGGAGAGTTCAACTTGGCACTTGCCGTTGGGGTGATTTACACTTAAGACCCCCCTCCATTGTGAAATCCTAATCATATGTGATCACTCGGTATAGAAATCCCATCCGGCGTTGTCATCGTCTTTACAGTGGGATTTTCTCGGCGTTTTGGTCTGGTTTTTGCTATGAGGCACGATGACCCACCGGTGTTGAACTGTAGTGAAGAACCTTAGAACCTGGCAACAAGGTATGAAAGGAGTCAACTAGCAAAACTATGATACTTAAATACTCATAGCTTGCCCAGGTATATTAATTAAAATTGGAAAACTGCTGATCCTATACAAATCTCTAGAGACAAGGGCTGTGTTTTCCGATTTTTATGGACACGCCTAAGTATGATACATTGCAATAATATCCAATCACGAACCCAAGCTCTTGGTCCTCGTGGTGGTGTGGGAAAATTCTCATAATTTCTACCTAGAAAGTTTACACAATTGCCTACAGAATAAATGCAGTTCACCAGTTCTATATTGTTTTTTGGATGAGTTAAAGAGTATTTAAAACCAGCCGTTTTTGGTGCAAAGGGGAAGGGCCTGTTTTGATACGGCGGTTCTGTTTCGTTACTCCATACAGATGAAAGTATCCCTTCCTTTCTAGAATTCTGAAACAACCGCTTTTACAGGTATCATAAAATAGTCACTAAACAGAACGGTTGCCCTCCCTTCCGTTTTTACCAAACAGGCTCCAAAGACAACAAAAGAGAAACAAGGAAGAGGAAGGAGAAGACGGAGGGAAGTCACCAGCCCCAAATAGGCCCTGGCTTGGGGGCAGAACAAAGACCTAGGCGAAGTATTTGAGAGCATAAAAAAAACCTGCAGATCAGCAGGTATTCGCGCCTAGCACACTATTCCTCTAGAACCTCAAGCTCCGCAGGTCCAAAGTTTTTCACACTAGAAGTGATGGTACTATGGTTGATCTCAATGATATTTTTCCAACGCCATATCATAAAAACCAGAATAATTGAGAACCTCACCATGAGGTTGGAGTTGTATCTCACTGTATCGTTCACCCCTTAATCCAAAGGGACAACCCCTTGACGACGTAGCATGATTATCCATTATTCCTATTTTTAGAGTATATACAAGAGGCTGGCCCAACCAAGAAACACAAATTAAGGCAGAAGTTCACGAATCCCTCATACCACTTTGTCAACACGATTGTAGGAAAGAGTAAAGGAGAAAAAATATTCTAGAGATATAAAGCCATAAATAACTAAACTATCAAAAACCTCACTGAGATCTCAAAATGAATGTCGTGTCACCTATATTCTCCCCATCAACAGGTTTCCCCACGCCGGGTTCTACCTTCAGGGGTTGCATGCTAGGCCTGGTCCAACCTATGGTGACACTTTCGATCATTGTGTTTGAGCCGGAGACACGGATAGGGGAGCATCTCCGGGTCGTCCAATTTGCGGCACCCTCTCCGATAATATATAGATGGGCTGGTGTATTGGGGACTGTTGGATGGCCCGGGTGGCTCGAGAAAGGAAGGAAGGAAGGAAGGAAGGAAAGAAGTGGGAGAGAGGTATCCAGGGGGGGTATTTATAAGAAAATATCACAATGCCAAGAGTCATCGTAGGGTCGATATTGATATGGTAGGTTGGGGTTTCTGGTGGGGGCTGCCCAACCTTCGAGTGATGGTATGGTGACTGGTTGGCTGTAAGGCGTAGGGCACGAGTAGGGAGCCCGGTTAGAAGCTGGGGGAGCATTGCTAATGAAATATCATACCTCCGGGGTTCTATTTGTATTCTGTAACTTCTCGTGCTAGATATATATGTATCTTTCTCCTCACTCTACAGTGCAGAGGTACAACTCATAGCCACTTGCGCATCCCCCGCCGAGGATGCCGTCGCTTATTATTTTAGAAGATAATAGCCTAGCATTGGATTACCATAAAATTTAGCAGTTAAGGAGACCAATTTACTGCCTGCAGAATATTGAACTATTGAGCAGTTTTAGTGTAGATCGAGGTTGTGCGCAAAAACCTGAGAGAAGCAGATTTCTAATTAAGTTCTTTTTTATATGGGGCCCGTGTGAATTTTTGCTCCTCTAAAGAGGTGTTCAGTTTTAGACAAGCCATAGCTTAATTGACAAAATACAGACTCTGCTCTAGACTCTTCAATTTATAGCTACATGTAGGCGCATCTACGTAATAATTTATGGGATGGTTGACATAGAAAGTATAAGATCATAATGGCCCTTTTCTAGCGTTTTTGTGTGGCTTTGCTTGTTGCTATAAGGACAGTACTAGTACAATAGGCTTTTCCCAGCCTTTCGGCGTGGTTTTGCTTGGTAAGAGGAATGATGATCTACTTGTGTTGAACTATGGCTAAGAACTATAGAACCTGGCAACAAGGTATGAAAGGAGTCAGTTAGCAGAGCTATGATACTTGAATACTCATAGCTTGCCCAGGTATGTCAATAAAAATTGAAAAACTGCTGACCCTATACAGGTTTCTAGAGATATGGGCTGTGTTTTCCTATTTTCATGGACACGCCCAAGTGCAATCTAGTAACAAAATTCACGTCCACCTCTATTTTACTCCAATAATGAGCACTTTCGCCTCACAAAATCTCAGCTTTGTTACTTAAAATTCCCCAGAGTCTTTAGAGCCATCCAGATATTATTATTTATTTGTAACAAGCTCTATTGGTTAATGCCTATCATGCAATACTAGAAATAATGATGGTAGGCAAAAGGCACTCTTGATCTTAGATGAGTTTCTCAGACAAAAGGTACACTGCAACAATATCCAATCACAAACCTAAGCTCTTGGTCCTCATAGGGGTGTGGGAAAGTTCTCATAATTTCTACCTAGAAATTTTACACAATTGCCTACGGGATAGCTTTATTTCACCAGTTCTACATTATTTTTGGATGAGTTAAGAGTGTTTAAAATCAGCCATTTTTGGAGGGAAGGGTCATGAATTTTGTTATGATACCAAGATCATACAACAATCTCTCTACAATCACGATTTATTTTACAGTGTTTCAAACCAAAAGGCAGAAGCCTTTCCTACTAGGAGAGCTTAACTTGATACTTGTCGTTAAGGGTGACTTACACATAAAACCCCACGCCATTGGCATATTTTTCGATAAAAACCTGTTTAATACTAGGAGTGAGCAATAGGAAGGGGTGCAGACTAATTATTTATGAACATGGCATAGTTGAGCTTGTCCAGCTTGCCATCCCACTGAATTACCCAAGCAATATCTCAGGCCTATTTCGATAAGACTGTTCCGTTCCATTACCCCCATACAAATAGCCGTTTCCCTTCCTTTCTAGAATTTTAAAACAACGGTTTCTACAGGTAAAATAGTCACAAGACGGAAGGGTTGCCCTCTCTTCCGCTTTTATCAGACAGGCTCCAAAGGCAGCAAAAGAGACATGAGGAAGAGGAAGAAGAGGACGGAGAGGAATTACCAGCCTCAACTAGGCCCTGGCTTGGGAGCAGAACAAAGACCTGGGTGAAGTATTTGGGAGTGTAAGAAAATCCGCAGAACAGTAGGCATTCTCGCTGAGTACACTATTCCTCTAGAGTCTCAAGCTCCAGGGGTCCAAAGCTTTTCACACTAGAAGTGATGGGTACTATGGTTGATCTCAATGATATTTTTCCAACGCCATATCATAAAAACCAGAGTAATTGAGAACCTCACCATGAGGTTGGAGCTGCATCTCACTGTATCGTTCACCCCTTAATCCAAAGCGACAAACCCTTGACGATGTAGCATTATTATCGATTATTCCTATTTTTAGAGTATCATATGATATATACACGAGGCTGGCCTAACTAAGAAACACCGATTAAGGCAGAAGTTCACGAATCCCGCATACCACTTTGTCAACACGATTGTAGGAAAGAGTAAAGGAGAAAATATGTATTAGAGACATAAAGCCATAAATAACGAAACTATCAAAAACCTCACTGAGATCTCAAAATGAATGTCGTGTCACCTATATTCTCCCCATCAACAGGTTTCCCCACGCCGGGTTCCACCTTCAGGGGTTGCATGCTAGGCCTGGTCCAACCTATGGTGACACTTTCGATCATTGTGTTTGAGCCGGAGACACGGATAGAGGAGCATCTCCGGGTCGTCCAATTTGCGGCACCCCTCCGATCGATGGGCTGGTGTATTGGGGACTGTTGGAAGGCCCGGGTGGCTCGAGGAAGGAAAGAAGGAAAGAAGTGGGAGAGAGGTACCCAGGGGGGGTATTTATAAGAAAATGTCTCAATGCCAAGAGCCATCATAGGGTTGATAGATATTGGTACGGTAGGTTAGGGGTTCTGGTCGGGGGCTGCTCGACCCTTGAGTGATGGTGTGGTGACTGGCTGGCGGCAAGACATAGGGCATGAGTGGTGAAGCCTGGCAAGAGACTAGAAGCTAGGAATGTTAAGCTAGTGGCGAATACCTAAGAGCTCCCTTTCCATACTATAGGGCCTGTTTGGCGGGAACGGAAGGCTGGTCAACTGCTCCGTTTCGCATATAAAAACGGTTGCCCTTCCGTTTTGAAACGGTCAGAAATGGTCACTTTGTATGGGGGAACGGAACGGAACAGTTCCAACCAAACAGGCTCTAAGTTCCCATTCGGGATATATATGTATATTTATCCTGATTCTATGGTGCGATGATACAACTCATCGCCAATTGTACATTTTCCGTAGAAGATGATATTTCTTGTCATGGGGACAAGGGCTACATTTTCCGATTTTTATGGACACACCCAAGTACTAGCACAACAATGACCTTTCTACAATCACCATTTACTCCACAGCCTTTCAGACCAAAATCCAAAAGCCTTTCTCAATAGAGGAGTTTAACTTGGCACTTGTCGTTGGGAGTGACTTGCGCTTAAGACCCCCGCCACTGTGAAATTGTGATCATAGGAGATCACTCGGCATGGAAATCCCAGCAGATGTTGAAAGTAATCGAGGAGGCAATGATCGGCAAGGGAGATTTTACGTACCGGAGTATAGCGGCTTAAGTGGAGACACAGAGTTTGTGTTAACCGGAGATAAAAATCATGATTGATTGTGATGAGCTGATAGAAAAGAAGGCTTGAAAAAAGTTGTGAACAGGATGAAGGGGGAGAAGTAAGATAGAGAGGAAAGAAAAATACAATATGTGAGAGACAACTTTTCATAGCTTGTGCGTCACTTTGCCGGTGCATACGCGTACCGCTGTGGCATTAGAGTGCGGGCATCTTCCACACCAATTGCGGTTGTTAAACTGTCATCATACTTCCAACAACAGACGTCTCAATATGTAATAGCCGGTAAGGGTAGTAGGGAACCGGTATATTTTTCAGTAAAAGATTTGTTTAATACTAAAAGGAGTAAGCAACAGGAAGGGATACACACTAGTTACTTATGAACATGGCGTGATTGAGATTGTCCAGCTTGCCATCCACACTGAATTGTCTGACATCTCTTCCACAAAGCAATATCGTATGAGCTCAAATAATTGAACTGCTAGGGCGCTGGAGTTGCCTTTGCTGGTAGAGTCTGGCTCCTTTTTCTTTTTGTTCTGTCTTGGGCTCGGGATAAGAGGGTCAGTTTTCGCTGCGTGCTCGCCCCTCTAACCAAGAGAGGAAATTTTGGACGTCTTAGTCTGAGGTTCAATTATTCGAGTTTTTACAGTATAGAAAGGTTAGTAAAAGAAACACGAAGAGGAGCCACCAGTCTCAACTAGGCTCTCACTTAGAGGAAGAACAAAGGCCTAAGGTGTTTAGGGGGGGAGATGAAGACTCCTTAGATCAGTATTGAACAAAAAAACTTGAAAAGAGGCTGTACTTAGAAAATCACTCTGTGCCTACTTAAGGCATAGGGATACTACGAATTCCCCTGAGATTGATTTAAGACAATGACCACAAAGTGTCAGCATCCAGGACACCATTCTTCCAAAACCTCAACCTCCGTAAGTCCAAAGCTGTTTGGGCCGGAAGCGATGGGTATGGGTAATCCCAAGATGATATCTTTCCAACTATATCATAAAACTAGAATAATTGGAAACCTCACTATGAAATTGAATTTGCATCTCACCATGTCTTTCACCCTTTAACCCAAATAGACAAACTCTAGACGATGTTGCATGATTCTTTGCCTTTACGGTATATACACGAGGCCGGCTCGACCAAGAAACACAGGTGGAAACTGATGAACCCCCCACATCTCTTGGTCGACACAATCGCAGGAAAGTAAAGAAGAAAAAAAGCGGGAAGCATAAAACCATAAACAACTAAACTACTAAAAAGCCCACAGAGATCTCAAAATGAATGTCGTGTCACCTATATTCTCCCCATCAACAGGTTTTCCCACGCCGGGTTCTACCTTCAGGGGTTGCATGATAAGTCTGGTTCAACCTAGTGACACTTTCGATCATTGTGTTTGAGCCGGAGACACGGATAGGGGAGCATCTCCGGGTCGTCCAATTTGCGGCACCCCCTCGGATGGATGGGCTGGCGTGTTGGGGACTGTTGGAAGGCCCGGGTGGCTCAAGAAAGGAAGGAAAGAAAGAAGAGGGAGAGAGGTACCCAAGGGGGGTATTTATAAGAAAACGTCTCAATGCCAAGTGCCATCATAGGGTTGATAGATATTGGTACGGTAGGTTAGGGGTTCTGGTCGGGGGCTGCACGACCCTTGGGTGATGGTGTGGTGGCTGACTGGGGATAAGGTATAAGGCATGAGTGGGGAAGCCTGGCAAGAGACTAGAAGCTAGGAATGTTAAGTTAGTGGCGAATACCTAAGAGCTCCCTTTACATACTATAAGTTCTCATGAGGGATATATATGTATATTTATCCTGATTCTATGGTGCGATGATACAACTCATCGCCAATTGTACATTTTCCGCAGAAGATGATATTTCTTGTCATGGGGATAAGGGTTATATTTCCGATTTTTATGGATGCACCCAAGTACAACAATGATCTCTCTACAATCACCATTTACTCCACAGCCTTCCAGACCAGAATCCAGAAGCCTTTCTCCATAGAGTTTAACTTAGCGCTAGTCGTTGAGGGTGACTTACGCTTAAGACCCCAGCCCCCGTGATCATAGGAGATCACTCGATATGGAAATCCGAATCCCAGCAGATGTTGAAAATAATCAATGAGGAAATGATCGGCAAAAAGGCAGCAGAGTAGAAAGGCTTAAGTGGAGACACAGAGTTTGTATTAACTGGAGATAAAAATCCTGATTGATTGTGACGAGTTGATGGAAAATAAGGTCTTGAAAAAAGTTGTAAACAGGACGAAGGGAGTGAAGCAAGATAAGGAAGAAAGAAAAACAGGTGGGAGAAAAGTTTTCATAGCTTGGGCGTTACTTCGCCTGTGCATACGCGTACCGCTATGGCCTTAGAGTGCAGGCATCTCCCAGACTAGGTGCGGCCGTTAAACTGCTATTTCCAACAACAGACGTCTCAATATGCGATAGCTGGTAAGGGTAGTAGGGAACCGGTATATTTTTCAGTAAAAAAATTGTCTCATACTAAGAGGAGTGGGCAACAGGGAGGGATACACACCAGTTACTTACAAATATGGCATGATTGAACTTGTCCGGCTTGCCATCCACACTGAATTGCCCGATGCCTCTTCTACAAAGCAATACAGTAAGAGCTCAAATAATTGAACTGCTAGGGTGTTAGAGCCGCCTTTGCTGGTAAAGTCGGCTCTTTTTTCTGTTTTTTATCTTAAGCTCTGGCTGAGAGGACCAGTTTTCACTGCGGACTCGCCCCTATAACCTTAGATGTCTTAACGCGAGGTTCAACCATTCGAGTTTTTATAGAAAAAAATAGTTAGCAAAAGAAACACGAAGAAGAAGGAGAAGAGAGGGAGGAGCTGTCAGTCTCAACTAGGCACTCACTTAGGGGAAGAACAAAGGCCTAAGAGAAGTATTTGAGAGCATAGATAAAAAAACCTTAGATCAATAGTAGACAAAAAACTTTGAAAAAAGGGCTGTACTTAGAAAGCCACTCTGTTCCCACTTAAGACACAGGGACACCACGAATTCCTCTGAAACCAATTTTAGATAACCACCACAGGGTGTCGGCATCCAGCACACCATTCCTCCAAAACCTTAACCTCTACTAGGCCAAAGCTGTTTAGGCTGGAAGCAATGGGCACAGTTAATCCTAAGATGATATCTTTTCCAACTCTATATCATAAAAACTAGAATAATTTGAAACCTCACCATGAGATTGAAGTTGCATCTCACTATGTATTTCACTCCTTAATCCAAATGAACAAACCCCAGGGGATGTGGCATGATTCTTTAATAATTATTCCTGTCTTTACGGTATATACACAGGGCCGACTAGACCAAAAAAAGAGACTAAAACTGATGAACCCCCACAATCGCAGGAAAGAGTAAAGAAAAGAAAGGAACCGGGAAGCATAAAACTATAAACAACTAAACTAAAAAGCCCACTGAGATCCTAAAATGAATGTCGTGTCACCTATATTCTCCCCATCAACAGGTTTCCCCACGCCGGGTTCCACCTTCAGGGGTTGCATGCTAGGCCTGGTTCAACCTATGGTGACACTTTCGATCATTGTGTTTGAGCCGGAGACAAGGATAGGGAAGCATCTCCGGGTCGTCCAATTTGCGGCACCCCCTCCGATAGACGGGCTGGCGTATTGGGGACTGTTGGAAGGCCCGGGTGGCTCGAGGAAGGAAAGAAGGAAAGAAGTGGGAGAGAGGTACCCAGGGGGGGGTATTTATAAGAAAATGACTCAATGCCAAGAGCCATCATAGGGTTGATAGATATTGGTACTGTAGGTTGGGGTTTCTGGTCGGGGGCTGCCTGACTCTTGAGTGATGGTGTGGTGACTGGCTGGCGGTAAGGTATAGGGCATGAGTGGGAAGCCCGGTAAGAAACCAGAAGCTGGGGGAGTGTTGGTAGTGAAATATTTGGGGTTCCCTTTGCACACTATAAGCTTCTAGGCGAGATATATGTATCTTTCTCCTCATCCAACGGTGCGATGATACAACCCATTGTGCGTTTTCCGCTAAAGATGCAATTTCTTGTCATTTTAGACAGTAGCAGCCTAGCATTCGATTATTACAAAATGCGGCAAGTAAGGTGATCTATTAATGGTGGGTGGTGTTAATGCGGGCTGTTTTAGTTCGGATTGGGGTTGCGCGAGGACCTCCGAGCACGAGTTTTTCAATTAGGTCCTTTTTTCCTATGGAGGCTCGTGCGAAATTTTGCTCCTCTGCAGGGAACAGTCTACATTAGATAAGCCATAGATTAATTGACGAAATATCAAGGCATTGAATCCTTCGGTTCATAGCTACTTGTAGGCGCATTTCCGTAACAATTCATGAGAGTGTTGACATGATGAACCATGGCCAAGAACCATGGAATCCAGCGACGCGGTATGGAAGGAATGAACTAGCAGAGCTACTTAAATACTCATAAATTTCCTAGGCATGTCAACTAAATCAAAAAACTATTTCTGCTGATCCTATACAAATATCTGTGGAGCCAAGGGTTATTTTTTCCAATTTTTATGGATACACCCAAGTACAACAACGACCCCTCCACGACCAATATTTACCCCACAGCCCTTTAAACCAAAGCCAGACCCCTTTCCCGATAGGAGAGTTTAGCCCGGCACTTTGTCGTTGGGGGCGATTTATATAAATATTGGGAGGTTATGAATGGCACAGTGGTAGACGACGGAAAGGAAATTCACACCGAACTCAGGCACTTCGCTCACGCTTTTGTTATCGCCCTTAACTAAAAACAAAACTCCTGCGATAACAAAGGAAAGACATTCCAGTGTCAGTCTAATCTCTTTCGTAAACTGTGAGACAATCTATCTGACTCTCCCGAACCATCTGCAATGAATAATCTTTCAGACTCCCCCACATATTCAAAAGTCAACCACATCCTTCCAACAATTTACACTTTAGGCCCCATGTCATCGTGAAATCGTGGTCATAGACGATCACTCGGTACGGATTCTACAGAAATCCCACCAGACGCTGAATCCCGTAAGAACTTAAATAAACGGCCCTTGTGCTAGGGCATTAGAGTTGCCTCTCTTAGTGAGGTCTGGTGTTTTTCTTTTTTTGTTTTTGTCTTGGGGGAAGATTTTTGTTGGGCTTTTCTCCCCTTTTCTCGAGAAGATTTCGGACTACCTAGCACAAAGGATGTTCACTTCAGTTCTTGCTGTATGCAATAGCTGGTAGGGATGGCGAGGCACCGGATATCTTTCAGTAAAAGCTTATTTAGTACCAAAGGGAGTAGGCAATCGGAAGAGATTCATACAAATTATTTATGAATCTGGTATTGATTGAGCTTGTCAGGCCCATTACCCTGAATTGCCTGGCATCTCGTTCGCGAAGCGATATAAGAAAATTAGCAAGGAAGTAAGAGGAAGAAGAGGGAGATGAACCACCAGTCCTAGCTAGGCCCTAGCTTAGGAGCAGAACAAATACCTAAGTGAGGTATTTGAGAGCATAAATAAAAAATCCTCAGATTGATTCAGACGAAAAAACGGTGAAGGGCTGTGCTTGAACATCAATCTGTGTTTGCTCGAAGCACCAGGGCACCACAAACTCCCCCAAAACTGATCTTAAATAGGCACCATAAGGTGTCTGCGTCCAGTACACGATTCCTCCAAAGCCTCAAGCTCAACAGGTCCAAAGTTGTTTAGGCTGGAAGTGATGGGTATAGTTAATCTCAAGATGATATCTTTTCCAACTTTATATCATAAAAACTAGAATAATTGGAAACCTCACTATGAGATTGAAGTTGCATCTCACCATTCTTTCATCAATTAATCCAAATAGACAAACTCTAGAGGATGTAGCATGATTCTCTAATTACCCCTTCCTTTACGGTATATACACAAGGCTGGCTCGACCAAGAAACACAAACAGAGACAGAAATTGATGAACCCTCCATGTCTCTTTGTCGACAAAATTACAGAAAAGAGTAAAGAAGAAACAAAACGAGGAGCATAAAACCATAAACAACTACACAAAACTACTAAAAAGCCCACTAAGATTCCAAAATGAATGTCGTGTCACCTATATTCTCCCCATCAACAGGTTTCCCCACGCCGGGTTCCACCTTCAGGGGTTGCATGCTAGGCCTGATTCAACCTATGGTGACACTATCGATCATTGTGTTTGAGCCGGAGACACGGATAGGGGAGCATCTCCGGGTTGTCCAATTTGCGGCACCCCCTCGGATGGATGGGCTGGCGTGTTGGGGACTGTTGGAAGGCCCGGGTGGCTCGAGGAAGGAAGGAAAGAAAGAAGAGGGAGAGAGGTACCCAGGGGGGGTATTTATAAGAAAATATCATAATGCCAAGAGCCATCATAGGGTTGATAGATATTGGTATGGTGGGTTGGGTTTCTGGCCTAATACGGCTCTACTCCCGAGTGATGGTGCGGTGGCCGGTTGGCTGTAAGGCATAGGGTATGGTGGGAAGCCAGCGAATAAAGCCACAAGCTCTGCCCTAGCGGCGAGAGCTGTTAGACAATCGAGAAGGACCCTTGAACTGGGGGGATGTTAGTAGCGATATATCTGAGAACTCTCTTTGCATACCACTACCGTTATTGGTTCCCGCGTGGAGTATATATGTATCTTTCTCTTTGTTCTACGGTGCAGTGATTCAACTCATAGTCACTTGTGCATTTTCCACCAAAGATGCTATTCCTTGTGATTTTAGAAGACAACAGCCTAGCCTTAGATTATTATTACAAAATACAACAGGCACAATTAGGAGATTTACTCATTTTAGGTGCCTTTTTCTTTGGATAGTGTTCCAGTCTATCTCCCCCAGTTACCCCTCTTACTTCTCCTTCCACCAGGGTACTAGTGTGAAAACTAGACTCTATAACATAGAATCCGGCTACGAGGTACCTATGGAAGGAGTCAACCACCAGAACTATTTAAATATTCGTAACTTACTGGGATGTGTCTGGAACAGTCCAAAAATTATTTCTACCCACCCCATACAAACCTCTATTACAACAAGGATTATATTTCAAGACTTTTTTTTTTATGGACACACTTAAGACCCACCGCTATCGAGAAACTGTGATCATATGGGATCACTCGGTATGAGAATCCTAGCGGACGTATTAATCTACAATATATTTTAGCAAAAGCTTCTTTAATATAAAAGGTATGAGCTTGTCCAGCTTGCCATCACATTGAACTGCGAACACCTAGTTTATAAAACAATTTACACAAAGGTGAGTAAAAGAACATAAAGAAGGGGAAGAGGAAGAAGAGGAACTACCGGTCCCAACCAGACCCTGGTTTGAGAGTAGCACAAAGACCCAAGCAAAGGATCTGAGAGTGTAAGTATAAAAAAGACTCTTAGATCCATAGTAGACAAAAAAGTGTTGAAGAGAGAGAGTACTGTACTAAGAGCATCATTCTGTGCCCACTTGAGGCACCTGGACACAAGGAATCACCCCGAAACTAATCTAAAAACCACCACAGGATGTCTGCACCTAGCACACCACTCTCCCAAAATTTCAGATTCGACAGCTCCAAAGCTATTCAAGCTAGAAGTAGTAAATACGATTAGTCTCAAGATATTTTTCCAAAACCATAGTACTAGTAATATTACCATGGAAACTAGAATAATTGAGAACCTCACCATGAGGTTGGTGCTACATCTCACCACGCCTTTCACTACCCAATCCAAGGGGACAAATTCTAGATTAAATTTATGTAACATGATTCTCAATTACTCCTGGTTTTATGGTATATACACAAGCCCACTTGGACAGTAGGCATGATATCATACTTAGAAATTTAAAGCGCCACATTTCCCTAGTACTGTGTTAAACCACAGAACGTGAAAGATAAAAACACTCCACTTCTTCTCTAGAATCGCTAAGCACTCATATACTTTTTAGAAGTCGGAGGGAGAGAGAATGAGATTAAATAGAGATTTTTTGGAAATTTCTCGTTCAGACAGCATATATGCTCCCTCAGGCTTCAGCCAGGGAGATACCTCCCAAGGCTATTATTTTATTTGATTCCCCTTTTATACTTCTTTAATCTATTGCTCTATCTTCTTTTCCAAGAACTACAAACAAAAACGGAAATTCGCAACCGCCTCACATTACTTGATCAACACAATCATAGGAACAAGCAAAAGAGAGAAAATAAAGATAAGAGAAAATAATAATATTATAAAACCATAAACAACTAAACTATGTACCAAAAATGAATGTCGTGTCACCTATATTCTCCCCATCAATAGGTTTCCCCACGCCGGGTTCCACCTTCAGGGGTTGCATGCTAGGCCTGGTTCAACCTATGGTGACACTATCGATCATTGTGTTTGAGCCGGAGACACGGATAGGGGAGCATCTCCAGGTCGTCCAATTTGCGGCACCCCCGCCGATAGATGGGCTGGTGTGTTGGGGACTGTTGGATGGCCCGGGTGGCTCGAGGAAGGAAGAGGGAGAGTGGTGGGGGGGAGGGGGGATATTTATAGGAAAATTGTTTGATGCCAAGAGTCACGGGCTGAGCGGTGCTGGTGTATATTGTATGTAGGTTAGGGTTTGAGCTTGGGGTATGGGTGTTGGGTGTCCGAGTGATGGCCGATAGTATGTAGACATTTGTATGGTGCAGCGATTGGTGAGAAACTAATACTCGGGAGGATAGGGTTCAGTGTCATAGAAAATGGCCGTGCGTGCTATCATATAGCTTCTCGTGAATGGTGTAGGATACCACGTGATGTGTATCTTTTCCTTCTTTTAAGAATCTTGAAACAATGTACCAGCATGGAAGGAGTAGTAAACAGCTGAACCGCACACCTAACTGGCCATACAACTCCGTAGCTATCATTTACCCCATAAGTACTCAAACCGAATGGAAAAGCCAGTTGTCCGTCCCTAATATAAGCACTTTACTCGACACCAAGTCCTACGGCCGAGGAGTTAATTACGCCTAAGCCAGCGCCGGGCAAGCAGAGAACGTCACTAAAAATCACTCGATAATCAACTTCCAGGATCCCATAATGCACTTCAAGTTAGGTGGGACACAACGCTCTGAGCGCCTGGCTATCTCCGGTCATAGACTCATATCCCCATCCAAACTTTCTCTTACTCACAGCCAAGATTATCTTTTCTTTTTTTACCACTGATGTTCCAGCTATGAGAACCCACACAAAGGGACTCCACCATTAGGTCAGTAGTAAGTATCCATAATTTATCCTCTTTTCACAATGTATCTACTCCTATAATCCCTTTAACATTCAATAACCCGGCACCATTATCCTTACTCCTACTATCAAAAGTAAAAACTCATTTGGGCAATCAAGAACTAAATACCCCCTTCCTAAACCTCCAAACAAACACCCCTCACCAACTTACCGTACCCCTAGAGTACCGGGGGTTGTGGGTAAGTCTGGCCAACCCACGTTCATTGGTGCACATTCTCAGCAAATCAACATGTAGTAAAAATGCCACCTGGCAACCTGCATACTTGGCCTTCCTGGCCCGGAAGTACTATGAACTAAGCTGCCTTTTTACCTCATTAAGCTCATGAACTCAAAAGCCCCTCATAATATTCACGATCTCATTCAACCACCATGAAGTTCAGAGGATCCTGCAGCGACTCTGTGGCCGCCGGAGGAAATATAAGTGGTAAGGAAACCATAAGGGATGAGAGGATACAGGTTATTGCTCTCCGGGATAAGGTGCAACTGACATGGAAGGTAAAATAGAAAATTGTCTTGAATCTCAACCTCTTCTTTAAAATTTCTAATTAAGTCTATAGGAAATTGGAGCCCAGCTTGACATAGATTTCCATACATGTTAAAAAATATATAGGCGGGCTAGGGCAAATGGCTCTCCATCGAACCGAAGACGCACCGGTCGGCCGGTCTTATTTGATGCTGCCGAGAAAGAGAGATTACGTGCCTTTGTCACTCGTGATAAACGAACTCGAAGGCTGCAGTGGGAGGAAATTATTATTGAAATGGAGTATAATTGCTCCGTTCGCACCATCCGGGCAGTGATAGCACCAATAGGCTACCACAAGCGTTTGCCTCGAAAAAAGTAAGTTCTAGTTTATGCCTTTTCTATTAAGATACCTTTATGCCAGCTCCCAGTAGGGTCTTGTTCTAAAGGCTCTCTCACTCAGGCTGGTACTAGTACTGTAACATAAAAGGGCTATTACATCAGCTATAAAATTCTGCCGCAGTACCAGGAGGAGTACTAGAACCTTTGGGTTACGGCCATACTAGTACTAAATATTAAATCTTATACTAATTAATCATAGATGGGGTATTAGGGCATACAATAAGCCAAAGAGGGTGGCTTAGTGTAAGGAGCGGCTTGGTTGGGGGAGGGAAGAGTGGTTGAGAACAGTGTGGACTGATGAGTCTAGTTTCAGCACAGCGGGATTCAGTCACCGGCCATGGGTTTTACGGCGGCTGGATGAAGAATACCATCCCGATTGTGTCGATGAGATATGGGGATCTGGCCGGAAGTCTATTATGGTCTGGGGAGCTTTTTGTAGGGAATTGAAATCTCCACTCTATGCGGTACCCCCTGGGACGACCATGGACTCGGAAAAGTATACCAGCAATGTTCTTGATCCACTCCTTATACCTTTCTGGCATCAAACCTGTGAGACCTACGAATGGATCAGGGTAGTAGAAGATGGGGCCCCAGGTCACCAGAAATATGCTATTCAATGTCGAAGGTTAAACGATGTGGATACTATGCCATGGCCCCCCCAGTCCCCGGATCTTAATATGATTGAAGCCTTTTAGGCTGATATTGAAGTAGAACTAGGTCAAGTATATGAGAGAGCTACAAATACCGAGGATCTAATTCTCATGCTAAATACAGCATGGGGTAATATAACCCCAGAAAGACTGCTAAACCTCATTGATAGCATGCCGGCAAGGCTGGCTGCTGTGATTGAGGCTGGGGGGAACGCTACTCTATCTTAGCCTTCATGTATTTTAGGTATATAGAACTATTGGGAACTGTCACGGATGGGAGACTACGGGTATTTCAAGATCGCTGTTTTAGAAAATTGTATTTAGT
>Ga0307507_10006669_pt1 | contig 17476 bp, 17 predicted proteins | sample 7_EM_MG_FD_207223 | JGI IMG/M metagenome (GOLD analysis project Ga0307507, IMG submission 207223) | Populus trichocarpa ectomycorrhiza microbial communities from riparian zone in the Pacific Northwest, United States - 7_EM | ecosystem: Host-associated > Plants > Roots > Unclassified | place...
GGCCGAGATGCGGCTCGTGCTCGCCTACCTCGACCACTGCGCGGGCGAGGGCGAACGCGCCGCGGCCGCCCTGCGGCAGGTCTCGGCCGACCCGGCCGTGCCGGACCGCTGGCGGGCCAGGCACCGCGCGCTGCTGGCCGAGGTAACGCCGTCCGCGGTGGTCCGCGACGACCCGTTCTCCCGCGCGCACGCCGCGGAACGCCGGTGGGAGGACGCTTCGCGGCAGGGGCGGCACCACGACGCGCTGGCGCACGTCGAGACCGCATTGGCCGCCATCTCGGGCGACTCGGCCCATGTCGACCTCGAACTGTGCCTGGCCGAGGACAAGGTCTTCACCCTCCAGAACCTCGACGAGGTGGACGAGGCGAGCCGAACGCTGGACGCGGCCCGCAACACGGTCACCCAGCGTGGGCTGACCGCCGGACCGCACCTGCCCGCGGCAGTGCACCGGTACTGGCTCGGCCAGTGGGACGAGGCACTGGCGGAGTTGGACGCGGTGGTGCGCGACCGACCCGAGATCACCTTCCACGGGGTGCGGCAGCACGGCTCGATCCGGCTGCTGCACGGTGTCCGTGCGCTGATCGCCGCGCACCGCGACGACTCGACGGCACTGGAGACACATCTGAAGGCGGCGGCGGCCCTCCGCCAGGCGCCGATCGAGGTCCGCGACGACTTCCTGCCGATGGCCTCGTCACTCGCCGCCGAGCAGCTCGGCCGCCCGGACGAGGCGCTGCGGGAACTCCTGCCGCTGCTGGCCGACGACTACCCGCGGCTGGTGCCGCGCCACCAGTGGCTGCCCCGCCTGGCGCGGCTCGCGCTGGACCTCGACCAGGCGGACGTGGCGGAAGCCGCGCTGGCGGACTGCCGGCGCGGCGCGGACCTCGAGCAGTTCCCCGCACGGGCGGCGCTCGCGGCGCAGTGGTGCCGGGGGCTGATCGAGCGCGACCCGGTCGCGCTCGCCACGGTGGCCAAGCACTTCGGCGCGGTCGGTCGCAAGGTAGAGCAGGCTTCGGTGTCGGAGGATCGCGCCATGCTCCTCGCGGCGGAGGGCCGGACCGAGGACGCGCACGCCGCGTTCTACGACGCGCTGACCGTCTACACCGGACTCGACGCGGTGTGGGACGTGCGCCGGGCGGAGTCGCGGCTCAAGCCGTTCGGCATCCGCTGGCGGGTCGGCGGCCGAGGTGGAGCCGACGGGCGTCCGCTGGACCAGGTCGAGCGCCGCGTGGCGGACCTCGTCGCGGCGGGCTGGCCGAACTCCGACATCGCGACGAGGCTGAGCATGTCGCGCAACACCGTGCAGCTGCACGTGACCCGGCTGCTCCAGAAGCTGGAGGTCGACTCCCGGCTGAGCGTGACCCGCCAGGTGGTCGAGAGGTACACGGGCTGCCGCGGGACGACCTGATGCTGGGGTGGTCCGGCGGATCGCCGCCGCACGCGCACTCAGCCCGACCTCCTCGGCGGCATCCTGTTTCACTGGCGGTTTCCCGGACCTGTCGGTACCCGACCGACGTGGTCGCGGACGGGGCACGCGAGGCGTGCTCGTGTCACGCGCTCCGGCCCCGGCGGTATCCCGCTGAGCCGGGACCGAACCAGCGGAACGGCTCCCGCTCGGGCTCCGGCGGCTCCTGGTCGGCCACGTCCGGCGCGGGCTCGTCGTCCGTCCACTCCGGAGTGAGCCACTCCTCGACGCTCGCGCGGATGCGCGCGACTCTGGCCCGCTCGCCGCGGCGGCGGAGAAAGCGGCGGACGGTCCACGTCAGTGCGAGCGCGACAGGCAGGGCCAGCAGCACGTACTCCACCAGGCGCCACCTCCGTTCAGCCGCTCGCGGGCACGTTCGGAGCCCGAAGCGTTCACGGGTCCCGTGGCGTCGTGCGCGCACCGTCCGGTGATCGGTATTCCTCCTGCCCCTACATTGTGATGCACCCCACCGGCTTTGACAAAGCCCGAAAGTCTCCAACCAACCGAACAGACACCTCGTTTGGTGACGGTGAATCCCCAACGATCGATCGCGGCACCGGCAGGATGACAGGCAGTTCAAGACCAAACGGTGTGCGAATGCCGCCGATTCCCCCGGACAAGTTGTTGCCATGGCAATCTTCGTGGCGCCCGTTTCACATTACTCACGAGTTACCGGTGAGTTTGTCCCACATTCCGCGAAATTTTGGGCGTCCGGGCAGGTCACCGTGTCCATCAGGGCAAGGGGTTTGCGGGAGAATCAAACCGCACCTAACGTGAAGGAGGCACCAGGGATGAGCGTGGGCGCAGCACTGCCTGTGGGAACACTGGGGCAACAATCGCGAAGAACTTCGTCCCGCGCTTTCGCACGTATTTTTTCGGCGGGACGTACGGCGCCGTCGGTGGCAAGGACCGTCGCGCGCCACACCGATCAAGGGGTCGGCAGGCCACGCCATCGTCTGCCGCCCCCTTGATCGGCAGAAACCGTCAGGACTGGTCAGAGCGGCGCAGCCCGTTGTTCGGACAACGCGTCCACCCCGAAGGGCAGAGGACACGAACGATGTCTTGATCAGCATCCGACTGTTCCATCACGTCAGGGGAGATGGTTGCGCAAATGCTAAATTCGACCGGGGAACGCACGATCCCGACGCCGTCCGGCGAGGAGCCGGACGACCTCGATGAAATGCTCGGCCTCGTTACCAACACCTCGATGCGGACCACCCCGACGTGGACCTGGTGGACCGAGGACGACGACCAGGTCCTGGTCATGAGGATGCCGCACCCGGTGGGCACGGTCGTCGGCCAGCGCACCGTCCGGGAATACGGCCACACCGTGCGGGTCGAGCTGAAGGTCCGGCACAGCGATGCCCCCGTGCGGCACGCGGCCCGCGGTGCGATGGTCATGTCGACGTTGCGCACCACCCTGCACCGACCTGTCGGCGGACGTGAACTCGCGGTGTTCGCGAACGGCATTCCCCGGCCCGCCGTGCGGATGTTGGACGGGTCGCACCAGGTCATCTCCGCCGAAGCCCACGAATACCCGGACGGGCCGCACCGCGCTTCCGACCCGGTGCGCGCGGGCATTCCCGACGACGGCCGCATCCCGCGCTACTACCGCGCCAAGACCCAACTGCTGGACCTCCTACAGGAGCTGGGCCCCGGTGCCCCCCTACCCCCGGAGCGAGAACTGTCCGCTCAATTCGGCATCGCGCGCATGACATTGCGTCAGGCCATCGGCGAGCTCGTGGTCGAGGGCAAGGTCCGACGCAGGCAGGGCAGCGGCACCTACGTCGCGCCGCCCAAACTGGTCCAGCCGCTGGGCGTGACCAAGCGGGATTCCGGTATCGACGAGACGGGCGAGGTCCGCAGGCTGGTCACCGCCGAGCACCTCGCGGCCGACGCCGACCTCGCCCGCGAACTCGACATCGACCCCGGCGACCCGGTCGTGCACATCGAGCGGCTGATGATCGTGGACGACGAGCCGATGCTCCTGGAGTCGAGCTACCTGTCCGCCAAGCGGTTCCCGTCCCTCATCGAGGCGTTCGACCCGGACAAGCCGCTGCTGGACTGCCTCCGGGACCGGTACTGCACGGTCCCCGCCAGCACCGAGGAGAAGGTGGAGACGGTGCTGGCCTCACCGCGCGAGGCCAGGCTGCTCGCCACCGTCCCCGCCGCGCCGATGCTGCTGCTGCACCGCGTGAGCCTCGACAGCGACGGCAACCCGGTGGAACGGGTCCGCGCGGTGTACCGAGGCGACCGGTTCACGTTCGCGGTGCGTTCGGGGCCGACCGCCTAGCGCACCGGAAGGCGGTGCGACGCGGTCACAAAGTAGTCACCAGTTGCGCACCGCGGATGTCCTACTGTCGGGGAACCGTTGCCGCGGCCTGTCTCCAGGCGCGGTCCGCGGTGCCGCGGCCAAACGATCAGTCAGAGGTGAGGAGACCGGTGGTGTTCCGTTCCGCGCGAGCCGAGGCCGTCGCAGGAGAACTGCTGGTACGCAAGCTGTTCGACGAGCACGGCCGCGCGATCCTGGCGTACGCGACCAGGCTGACCGGTGACCGCCACACGGCTGAGGCCGTGGCCGAGGAGACGCTCGTCCGCGCCTGGCGCTACTCCGAGGCGATCGGGCTCGGCGGTGACTGGGTGCGCGGTTGGCTGTTCACCACGGCGGAGAACGTCGTCCTGGAGCGGTTCGGCAGGTGCTCGGCCCCGCCGTGGCGAACCCGGTCGGAGCCCGTTCGCCTGCCCGCCGTGGTCCGATCGTTGATCCGCAAGATCAAGGTCAGCCGAATGAACGCCGTGCGCACGTCCGTGTCCTGAAGGCCGGTCCGCCGCGAGCGACGGGAAACGTCCGATGTGGACTCGGACCCGCGGTCGACCGTTGCCGTGACAGCACCACGGTCACCGGCCGTCGCGGCGAACCGCGCCGACCGGTGACCGGTGACCGCCTACTCCTCGTCGAACCCGAAGGACTCGCCGACCTCGTCGAACACCTCGCCCAGCACCATGCCGCCGACGACACCCGCGGCGACACCGCCGACCACGGCGCCCATGCCGGGGCCGCGACCGTGGTGGCCGTGGTCCTCGTACCCGTACTGGTGCCGGCCGTACCCTCCGTGGCCGCCGCGCTCGGCGACCTGGGAGAGCCACTGGCCGACGACGGAGGTCCAGTCCGTGCCCTCGGCGTCGCGGTGCGAGAGGGCGAAGTGGCCGAACGCGTCACCGCCCGAGCTGAACATCCCGCCACGCTTGTCCGCTTCCAGCACGACGTACAGCTCGTGCGGGTTCGCGACGAACGTCAGCTCCACCTGGCTGAGGCGGCCCGCGAACTGCGGCGGCGGGAAGAACTCGATCTCCTGGTAGAACCCCAGTTCCTGCGGTACGCCGTGCAGCCTGCCCGCTTCGACATCGGCCTTGCGGAACTGGAAGCCCAGCGCCCCGAAGGCGTCCAGCACGCGGTCCTGCGACGGCAGCGGGTGCACGGAGATCGGGTCCAGGTCGCCCTTGTCCGGCGCGCCCGCGATCACCAACTCGGTGCGCACGCCGACCGTCATGCCGTGCAGGTGGGTCGAGCCGACCGCGGTGAGGGGCGTCTCCCACGGGATCGACAGTTGGAACGGGACCGGCAGGAGCTGCCCGGCCGCGACCCGGACGGCCTGCGCCACGACGACGCGGTGGAACTCCGCCGTGCCGCTGGACTCGTGGTCCCCGTGCTCCAGCTCGACACGGGTCACGAGCGACAGGACGACCTGGCCGATCTCGACGTCGTCGCTGCCGCCCTGGATGCGCACCTGCCCGGTGACGACTCCGCCGGGCGTGGCGTGCGGTGAGTCCAGCACGGTGTCGACGGACGGTCCGCCGACACCGAACGCGCTCAGCATCCGCTTGAACATCAGGATTTCCTCCGGGGATGGGAGTGCCGGTGTCTGGCGACACCGGTCAACTTCGGGGATCGGTCTCGTCCTCGAACTCGCCGATCAGCTCTTCGAGCAGGTCCTCCAGCGCGGCGATTCCGACCACGCCGCCGTCCTTCGCCACGACCAGCGCCAACTGCGCGCGGAGCTCCCGCATCGCCGTGACCGCGCGGGCCACCGGCAGGTCCGCGCCCAGCCGCAGCGGCGTGCTCATCAGGTCGCGCACGGCCGGGTTCCGGTCGGCGGCGGTGGCTCGCACGACCTCGCGGATGTGCACCAGCCCGACGAACCGGCCCGCCGCGTCGGTGACCGGGAACCGGGATCGGCCGCAGCTCCGGCTCAACTCCTCGACCTCGGTCGCCGTGGTGTTCTCGGAGACCTTGAGCACCACGTCCACCGGGACCAGCACCTGCGCCAGCGTGGTCTGCTGGAGCTGGAGCATCCGGGTCAGCAGCCGCTGCTGCCCCTCGGGGATCAGGCCGTGCTCGCCGGACTGGCGGACCAGCATCCGCAGGTCTTCCGGCCTGCGGGCTTGCGCGAGCTCGTCCTGCGGCTCGACCTTCAGCAGGCGCAGCAACCAGTTCGTCAGACCGTTCAAGGTCGTGAGGATCCACCGCACGGCGCGGGCGAACGCGCGGAACGGCAGCGCCAGCAGCAGCGCCGAGCGCTCGGGGTGGCTGATCGCCCACGACTTCGGGGCCATCTCGCCGACGACCATGTGCAGGAAGACCACCAGCACCAGGCCGATCAGGAAAGCGACGGCGTGCGAGACGCCGGTGGGGATGCCCACCGCGATCAGCAGCGGGTCCAGCAGCTCGGCGACCGCCGGCTCGGCCAGCGCGCCCAATCCCAAGGTGCACAACGTGATGCCGAGCTGCGCACCGGCCAGCATGATCGACAGCTCGCGCAGGCCCGCCACAGCGGCCCGCGCCGCGCGCTTGCCCTCGGCCGCCGACTGCTCCAGCCGATGCCGCTTCGCGGAGATCAGCGCGAACTCGCCCGCGACGAAGAAGGCGTTGCCCGCCAACAGGAGCAAGGACAGGAAGAGGCTCATCGGGTCTCCTCCTCGCGCAGCAGCACGGTGCGGGGCACATGGCGTTCCACGGCGGCCACGCGCAGCACCACGTGCCGCGGCGGCAGGTCTTCGAGCGACGGCGTCTCGATGGTCAGCTCGACCTCGTCGCCGACCCGCGCGGTCCGGCCGAGGTGGCGGAGCACCAGCCCGGACACCGTGCCGTAGCCCTCGTGCGGCGGCAGCGGAACCCCGGTGATGTCGGCGATCTCGTCGATGCGGAGGCGGCCGGGCAGCAGCCACGTCCCGTCGGACCGCCGTTCCGGCACGTCGCCGATCAGGTCGTCCTCGTCGTGGATCTCGCCGACCAGTTCCTCCGCGAGGTCCTCCAGCGACACCACCCCGGCGAAGCCGCCGAACTCGTCCACCACGCAGGCCAGCTGCTTGTGCTCCGTCCGGAGCCGCTCCAGCACCTGGGGCAGCGGCAGGGTTTCCGGCACCAGCACGGTCGGCGTCACGATCTTGCGGATCGCCGTCGTCGCCCGCTCCTCGGGCGCCAGCGTCAGCACTTCGGCCAGCCCGACGATACCGAGCACGTCGTCCGGGTCGTCGCCGATCACCGGGAACCGCGAGTGCCCCGTGACCAGCAACTCCACGATCCGCGCCACCGGCTCGTCCGCCCGCACCGTGTGCACGCGCACCCGCGGTGTCATCGCCTGCTCGGCCACCAACGTCCGGAAGTCGAGCCCGCGGTCCAACAGCCGCGACAGCTCGGGGTCCAGGTGGCCCTGCTGCCCGGCCTCGCCGATGATGTGCACCAGTTCGTCCCCGGTGGCGCCCTGCGGCAACTCCTCCACGGGTTCGATACCCACCAGCCGCAGCAGCCGGTTGGCCGACGCGTCGAAGAACTTGATGACCGGCCCGGCGACCTGGAGGTACACCAGCGTCGACCTGCTCAGCCAGAGGGCGAGTGCCTCGGGCTCGGCGATGGCCAGGTTCTTCGGCAGCAACTCGCCGAGCACCATCTGCACGACCGTGGCGAATACCAGCGCCACCGCCACGGACAGCGAGAGGAGCGCGGCCTCCGACCACCCGGTGAACCCGAGCAGCGAGGCGAGCCCGGCGCCCAGCAGCGGCTGCGCGACGTAGCCGACCAGCAGAGCGGTGACCGTGATCCCCAGCTGAGCGCCGGACAGCATGAACGACAGCCGTTGCGTCACCCGGTACGCCCGGTCCGCCGCCTGGTCCCCTTGCTCGGCCAGGTGCTGGAGACGGCCGCGGTCGACGGCCATGTAGGTGAACTCCTGGGCGACGAAGTAGCCAGTGGCGGCGGTGAGGGCGACGATCGCCAGTAATCCCAGGAAGATCAACACGTGGAACCGGACCGGAAATCCATACACCCGACACTAGCACGTGGCGCTGTATGGTTGCCGTGACAACTCGCGAAGGAGAGCCGTGTGAGCGACAGCCTGGTGAAGATCGGCGAACTGGCGGCCAAGGCTGGCGTGAGCATCCGCACCGTCGACTACTACACCAGTCTCGGCCTCCTCACCCCAGCGGGCAGAACGGCGTCCAACTACCGCCTCTACGCCCCGGCGGACGCGGACCGCATCAGCGTCATCCAGCGCCTCGAGACGCAAGGCGTCAGCCTCGACGACATCGCACGGGCGTTCACCAGCGGCGCGCCGGACGTCACCGAGATCATCACCCGCATAGACGACGACCTCCGCACCCTCAACGCAGCGCTGGACACGGCAACACCGGAAACCCACACCCTGCTGGCCGCCATCGCCACCCGCGTCCACTCCCTGATCACCATCGCCTTGCAACTACCACCAGACCTCCCCCTCCCCTAACCCGCGAGTCGAACGTTCGCGCACCCCGAATTCGTCATTCAGCAGGGTCCGGCGTGGACATCGAGTGTCCGAGTGTTCGACACGAGGTGCGTGAGTGTTCGACTCGCGAGTGGCTGGCCGACGCGGATGATCACATGTGCACGGCGGGAGCCGCGCCGTTCAGCTTCGGCGCGCCGGAGCGCAGCAGCAGGCCCGAGACGACCGCGCCGACCAGGAAGATGCCCGCGGCCCAGGTGAACGCCGTGGTGTAGCTGTGGATCGCGGCGTCCGCGAGCAACTGCGGCGTCGGCTGCTTGCCCGCCACGAACGACGTCGCGGCGTCGGCGGCCAGGGTGCTCAGCAGCGCGGTGCCGATGGAACCGCCGATCTGCTGCGCGGTGTTCACGGTCGCCGAGGCGACACCGGCGTCGTGCGCGTCCACACCGAGCGTGGCGACGTTCATCGCGGGCGCCATCGACAGGCCGATGCCGATGCCGAGCACCATCAGCGGCAGCAGCACGCCGTCGCTGTAGGTGCTGGTGATGCTGATCTGGCTCAGCCAGAACAGGCCGGCAGCGCCGATCACCATGCCGAGCGGTACCAGCGGGCGGGCGCCGAAGCGGGGCAGCAGGATCGCGGTCGCCGACGTCGCGCTGATCATCAGCGTGGCGACCATCGGCATGAACGCGACACCGCTCTCGATCGGCGAGAACCGAAGGTTCTGCTGGAGGTAGAACGTGAGGAACAGGAAGATCGCGAACATCCCGATGCCCAGCAGGAACACCGACGCGTAAGCGCCGCCGCGGTCGCGGTCGAGCACGATGCGCATCGGCAGCAGCGGGTGCGTGCTGGTCACCTGGATGCGGACGAACACCGCGAGCAGCACCACACCGGCGAGCAGGAAGCCCCACACCGACGCGGAGGACCAGTCGTGGCTGTCCTTGTTCGCGAAGCCGTAGACCACAGCGAACAGGCCGGCGGTCGACGTGAGCGTGCCGGGGATGTCCAGCTTCGGCCGGTCGCCGAGCACGGGCTCGTGACGCAGCAGCAGGTAGGAGCCGACGAGTGCGATCACCGCGAAGATGATGTTGACGAACATGCACCAGCGCCAGTCGAGGTACTCGGTGAGCACGCCGCCGAGTAGCAGGCCGACGGCCGCGCCGCCACCGGCGATGGCGCCGAAGATGCCGAACGCGCGACCGCGCTCCTTCGGGTCGGTGAACGTCGTCGTGAGCAGCGACAGCGCGGCGGGCGCGAGCAGCGCGCCGAACGCACCCTGCGCGGCGCGGGCGACGAGCAGCATCTCGATGTTGTTCGCGGCGCCGCCGATCGCGGAGACCACGGCGAAGCCCGCGAGGCCGATCAGGAACGCGTACTTGCGGCCGAAGATGTCGCCGACCCGGCCGCCGAGCAGCAGGAGGCTGCCGAACGCGAGCGCGTAGGCCGTGACGACCCACTGGCGGGCGTCGTTGCTGAAGCCGAGGTCCGCCTGCGCGGACGGGAGCGCGATGTTCACGATGGTCGCGTCGAGCACCACCATGAGTTGCGCGAGGCCGATCATGACCAGGATCAGCCAACGTCGAGCGTGGTGCGGGTTCTCGCGATGGTCGGCGACGGCCCGTGGCGCCTCCACCGTGGCGGCCGGTGAATCTGGCATGAGCGTGTCCTCACAGGTTATGTGGAGTCGGTATCTCCGGTTACCGTACACGCGAAGTGGAGGAACCTCCTCAACTTCGGCTACCATAGGGGCATGACACGCGACACAGTTCCCGCCGCGACGGTGCGGCCCCTGCGTCGGGATGCGGAGCTCAATCGCCGCAAGATCATCGAATCGGCGCGGATCGTCTTCAGCGAACGCGGTTTCGGCGCCACCCTGGACGACATCGCCCACCACGCGGGCCTCGGCGTCGGCACGGTCTACCGCCGCTTCCCCAGCAAGGAGCACCTCGTCGAGGCCATGTTCGTCGAGCGGTTGGACGAGGTCCGCGAGATGGCCGAGCAAGCACTGGAGACGAACGACCCCTGGGAGGGGTTCACGGACTTCCTGCTGCGAACCGCGGCCCTGCACTCCGCCGACCGCGGACTGCGGGAAGTCATGCTGTCCAACAACTTCGGCCAGGGACAGGTGGCCGCGGCCAAGGACCGGCTGATCCCGATCGCGATAGAACTGGTGGAGCGCGCCAAGAAATCCGGCCAGCTGCGCGCGGACTTCGAGACGACCGACTTGGCGGTCATCCAGATGATGATCGGCGCGGTCGCCGAGTACACCCAGGACGTGCGGCCCGAACTGTGGCGCCGCTACGTCGGCATGTTGCTCGACGGCCTGCGCGCCGACACGGACCAGAAGTGCCCACTGTTACCGGAAGCGCTGGACATGGATGCCCTCGACGTGGCCATGTGCAAGTGGAAGCCGCACCACTGAGCTGAGCCGAACGGGTGCACACCTCCTCGTCCGCACCGCTCCGCTACCTTGAGCGGACAGCTTGGACGAGGGGGCTGACAACTGTTCCGTGATCCATCAGTGAATCTCACTGAATCTCGGTCTTTCTGTGCGTGTAGTGGATCACGATTGTGTGAGGCAGTGCGGGTGGGCGGCGCATGATGGTGTGCGTTGCCGGACCGTGTGGGTGTGGGTGAGCGAGAGTCGTGTGCCGGTCCCGGTCGCCGGGGCCTCGCCGGGCCCGTGGCCGGCCGCCGAGCCTGTGCCGGCCAGTGTCGGACCCTGCCGCTACCCTGCTGGTCGTGGATCATCGTGACCGTCTCGCCCGTGTCGGGGTCGAGTCCCGGCACGCGGCCCGGTCGGTATCCGGGCGTCGGTCGGTGGGCCTGGAACCCGGCGACTCCGCCGGTGTCCTGGTCCGTGCCGCGAGGAACGGGGAGGCTCGCGCCTTGGTCGTCGTGTCGGGTGGTCGGGTCTGATGCTGGTCACGCATGCCTACCGGTTCGCGCTGGATCCGACTCCGCGTCAGGTGGGGGTCCTGTTGGCGCACGCGGGGGCGGCGCGGGTGGCCCACAACTGGTGTTTGGCGCGGGTGCTGGCGAATCTGGGTCAGCGGGCGGCGGAGCGCTCCTACGGTGTCGCCGAGGACGACCTCACTCCCGCGTGTCCGTGGTCGATGTACTCCCTGCGCAAGGAGTGGAATCGGGTCAAGGGTGAGGTCGCGCCGTGGTGGGCGGGGAACTCGAAGGAGGCCTACGCCACCGGCATCGACAACCTCGCCCGGTCGTTGAAGAACTGGTCGGACTCGAAGAAAGGCAAACGCAAAGGCCCACCGATGGGTTTTCCCGGCTTCAAGACCAAGCGCGAGACCACCCCGTCGTGCCGGTTCACCACCGGCACCATCCGCCTGGAGGACGACCGCAAGCACGTCACGCTGCCGGTCGTGGGCACGCTCAAGACCCACGAGAACACCCGCAAACTCCACCGACGCATCGTCAACGGCACCGCGAGGATCACCTCGGCGACGGTGAAGCGTGAGGCTGGACGCTGGTACGTGTCGTTCTGCGTCGAGGTGCAGAAGCGGGACCGGGTACCGGCGCGGCCGGACGCGGTCATCGGCGTGGACCTGGGCATCACGACTCTGGCGGTGTTCTCCGACGGTCGACCGGCGGTCGGGAATCCCCGGCACTACGACACCGCCCGCCGGAAGCTGGCGCGGTTGTCCCGCACCGTGTCCCGCCGGGTCGGCCCCGACCGGCGCACCGGACGGCCGCCGTCGAAACGTTGGCAGCGGGCCAACCAGCAGCGCAACCGGGTCCACCACCGCACCGCCAGTCTGCGGCGGGACGGGGTCCACAAGCTCACCACCGCGCTGGCCCGCGAGTACGGCACCATCGTGGTCGAGGACCTCAACGTGTCGGGGATGCTCCGCAACCGGTCACTAGCCCGTGTCGTCTCGGATGCGGGGTTCGGTGAGATCCGCCGCCAGTTGACCTACAAGACGCAGTGGAACGGCGGCCGTGTCGAGGTCGCGAGCCGCTGGTTTCCCAGCTCGAAGACGTGTTCCGGCTGTGGGGCAGTGAAAACCAAGCTGCCGCTGCGGACGCGGACGTATGTGTGTGACCAGTGCGGGCTTGTCCTGGATCGGGACGAGAACGCCGCACTCAACCTCGCCGCGCTGGTCAAGCGGCAGGTCGCCGGGAGTGGCCCGGAGACCCGAAACGGACGTGGAGCCGACCGTGAGACCGGGCCTGGCCCGGCAGGTGGCCGTGAAACGTCTACCTTGCACCGAACCTCCCGAGGTTCGGGTCAGGCAAGGACCTTCGCCCAGTGATGGGCGAATCACCGAGATTCACTGAATCTCAGTGCAACGGTGCGGGACTTCTTCCCACCCGCGATCGTCGCCGGGATCACCAAACCGATGGTGCTCATGGTGCTGTCGGTGGTCGTCATCGCGGCGTTCTTCCTGATCGCCACCAGCAACCTCGCCATCGTGCCGGGCAAGCTCCAGTTCGCCGCCGAGTCGGTGTACGACTTCCGCCGCGACACCATCGCCAGGGAGCAGATCGGCGGCAAGGACTTCAAGCCCTACGTGCCGCTGATCGTGTCGTTGTTCACCTTCGTCCTGGTGAACAACGTGTTCGGCATCATCCCGCTGATCCAGTTCCCGACGCTGGCGCACTCCGGCTTCCCGCTGGCGCTGCTGATCATCCTCTACCCGACGTTCCACATCGTCGGCATCCGGCGGCACGGCCTTGGCCGCTACCTGAAGAACCAGCTGTTCCCGCCGGACGTGCCCAAGCTCGTCTACCTGATGTTGACGCCGATCGAGTTGTTCCTGCGGTTCTTCATGGACCCGCTCGCGCTCGCGATCCGGGTGTTCGCCGCGATGTTCGCGGGCCACCTGATCCTGCTGGTCTTCACGCTCGGCGGCGAGTTCCTGCTGCTGGAAGCGGGCGCGTGGCTCAAACCCGTGTCACTGCTGGCTTTCGCGTTCGCCGTCGCGATGACGTTCCTGGAAGCGCTCGTGCAGGTGCTCCAGGCATACATCTTCGCGCTGCTGACGGCGAACTACATCGGCCGCGCCCTGGCGACCGACCACTAGAGCCCGGCGAGGAAGTCGATGCAGCGCCGCCACACCAGTTGCGCGGCGCGCTCGTCGTAGTCCGGCAGGCCCTCGTCGGTGAACAGGTGCCCGACGCCGGGGTAGGTGAAGGCCTCCGCCTTCGCCACCGAGGCGTCCCGCGTCCACCCGGCGACCTTGTCCGGCGTGGCGTACGCGTCCGGGTCGGCCACGTGCAGCTGCATCGGCAATCCTGGCCGCACGTTGGTCGGAACCGCCCCGGTGCCGTGCAGGAACAGCACACCCGCGGCCTCGGGGCGCTCGGCCAGCAGGCCGCCCGCGATGCTCGCGCCCAACGAGAACCCGGCGAGCACCGTGTCCTCCGGCAGGCCGCGCAGGACCGCGCGCGCCCGCTCGGCGATGGTCGGCCAGCCGATCCACTCGGCCAGTGTGAACCCGTCGTCCAGGGTCTCGGCGATCCCGCCGTAGTACAGGTCCGGCGTCACCACGGCGTGCCCGGCCTGCCGGAACCTGCCCGCGGCGGCGAGCACGGCGGGCCGGAGCCCGTAGGCGGAGTGGAACAGCACGACGGTGGTCATGGGCCCATTATCGACTTGATCGCGATCGTCCCGACCAGCCCCACCACGTAGGCGACCGCGTAGTACCTCAGTACGAGCTGCCGCGGGAGCAGCACGACGGCGAGCACGGCGACCGCGGCGACGACGTACAGGTCCAGCCCGATGGTCTCGAACGCCAGGTTGGCGATGATCCCGATGCTGATGAACAGCGCGTTCACCACCACGAGCACGTTGTCCAGCGCGGAACCGGGCCGGTCGTCCGGCGAGGCCACCCTGGTGAGCATCACCACCACGTTGAGCACGATGAACCCGGCGAAGAACAGGTAGTGACGGTTCGGTCAGCTCTTGCGGACGGCCCGGTACAGAACGGCCAGGTCCTCCTCGCCGAATCCGGCCTCGACCGCCGCGTCCAGGTGCGCCAGGGTGGCGCGGGCACCCGCGAGGTCGACGGCGTCGCCGCCCGCTTCGAGCACGAGCCGAGCGTCCTTCGCCGCGAGCCGGGCGGAGAAGGCGGCCGGGTGTTCGTCGGCGATCATCTGCGCGCCCTTGGCATGCGCGTACGGCGTGTCCATCGCGCCGCCCTTGATCGCCTCCAGGAACAGCGCCGGGTCGACGCCCAGGCTCCCGGCCAGCGCGATGCTCTCCGCCAGCGCGTTGGTCAGCGACAGCACCCACGCGTTCGCGGCGAGCTTGACCTTGCTGGCGGTTCCGGCCTCGCCGAGCCACACCGTGCGCGCGCCGACCGCGTCGAACACCGGGGCGCAGCGGTCGTGCACGTCCGACGGCCCGGACGCCAGCACCACCAGCGCGCCCGCCTCCGCGGGCTTCCGGGTACCGAGCACGGGCGCGTCGACGTACACCGCGCCCGCCTTGTCCGCGACCCGCCCCAGCGCGGCCGCCCACTCGACGCCCACCGTGCTCATCTGGAGCCACAACTGGCCGTTCTCCAGCTGCGCCGCCCCGACCGCGTCGTCCACGCCCGGCCCGTCGGCCAGCATCGTGACCACCACGTCCGCGCCGTCGACGGCCTCGCGCGGCGTGTCCACCACGACCACGCCGTGCTCCGCCAACGGTTCGGCCTTGGCGCGGGTCCGGTTCCACGCCCGCACCTCGAACCCGGCCTTCGCGATGTTCACGGCCATCGGGGCGCCCATGACCCCGGTCCCCAGGAAAGCGATCGTCGTCATGCCCCGATCTTCCACCACTCGGCGGAGGCCACGAGTCGGGGATGCGGCGATTAGGGTCGAGGCCCGGCCACGACAGTCAGCACACGAGGAGAGTCATGATCTTCATCACGGCCAAGTTCCAGGTCAGGCCCGAGCACGCGGACGACTGGCCGGAGATCGCCCGCGAGTTCACCGAGGCGACCCGCGCCGAGCCCGGCTGCCTGTGGTTCGACTGGTCCCGCAGCGTGGACGACCCGAACGAGTACGTGATCGTCGAGGCGTTCCGCGACGACGAGGCGGGCGCCGCGCACGTCGGCTCCGACCACTTCCAGAACGCCCGCAAGACCCTGCCGCCGTACCTCGCCGCCACGCCGAGGATCGTGAACTTCAAGGTCCCCGGCGAGGAGTGGTCCGAACTGGGCGAGATGGCCGTCGAAGCCTGAGACGGGGACTGGCCCGCCGTCCCGTGGGGACGGCGGGCAGGCGCTCTCCCGAACGATGAGCGGTGGAGCTTCGGAACACGGTGCCGACACCCGTGTCCACACGCCTCGGGAAGGCGCTTGCCACCAGCCGTTTTACCGTCGCCTAGGCGTTCTCTGACCTCGGTGTCGGAGAGTTCGTGGTGTCAGGCCGAGCGGTTCGGCCGGACACCCCCGCACAACGGGGGGAAGTCCACAGCTCTCCCGAGGAGAATCATGTCCATCGGCACGATCGCCCGCCGCGCCGCAGTAATCGCCGCCGCAGGCGCGCTGAGCATCGGCGCGAGCCTCGCCTTCTCCGCTCCCGCCAGCGCCGAGACCAACCCGTCCTGCTCCAGCGTCAGCCAGATCGGGTCCACCGGTTACATCACGGTCGGCAGCACGCAGGTCGGTTCGGTCAAGCAGTTCAAGGGCTGCAACAAGAACTGGTCCTACGTCTACGTGTGGGAGAGCTACCGGGCGAACCACAGCAGCTGGGAAGTCTGCGCGGCGGTGGCCACCGGCAGCAGCTCGCCGTTCACCCTCGAGGGCCTGAAGTGCACCGACAACAAGGCCGACAACTGGTCCTCCGGTACCAACACGCTGTCGGTCTGCACGCACGCCGTCGGCTCCATCCCGAGCGACTCCCGCCAGGAGTTCGGCCGCACCAACATCCGCTGCTGATCCTGGTGAACCTGAGGGGGAGAACCACGATGAACAGCACGAAAACGTTGCGCCGCATGGCATCGGGCCTGGGGGCCAGCGCCATCGCGACCATCGCGGCCTTGACGCTCGCGGCACCGGCGCACGCGGAGACGAACCCGCGGTGCGCGGACTCGACGCAGATCGGGGCCACGGGCTACCTGAAGCTCGACAACGGCACGACCGTGGCGTCGGTCAAGCAGTTCAAGGGCTGCGGCGAGAACTACGCCTACACCTACCTGTGGCAGGAGTTCCGCGGCAACGGACTCCGCCCGTGCGCCATGGTCGGCGTCGGCGGCAACCCGGCGACCGCGCGGACCGAAGGCGACTACCGCGCGCCGACGAACGCCGCCGAGGCGTGGTCGTACGGCACCAACACGCTGTCCCAGTGCACGTTCGCGATCGGCTGGGTCCGGGGCGAAGAAATCGAAGGACACACGGAGGTCCGATGCTGACCCGAACGTCCACCGCGCTCCGGCGCGCCGCGACCGGCCTGCTGGCCCTCGCCTTCGTCGGTGCGGGGATGGCGGCCTGGACCGGCTCCGCCACGGCCGCCGAAGAACGCACCTATCAGGTCAAGACCACTTTGGACGGTCGGACCGTCAAGGATCCAGACGTCGCCGTCGGCGGCAAGCGGATCGCCGACATGTACCCGGCGGGGAGCCCGGTCACGCTGGTCTGCCAGGACCGCGGGCCGAGCTACGGCGGCAGCGACATCTGGGACCTGACCGACGACGGTCTCTGGATCCCCGACGCCTACGTCGACACGGACTCCACCGGCATGGTGATGGCCGGGTGCGCCATCCCCAAGTCGTGCCCGGCGAAGACGGACCTCAACGGGCGCAAGAAGAAGGGTGAGGCGGCCACCGCTCCCGGCGCGGTCGTGGACAAGTACCAGGAAGGCCAGTCGGTCCCGGTCGACTGCCAGGCGCTGTCCGGCGGCGAGATCTGGGACCACACCACGGACAACCTGTGGGTGCCCGACGAGTACGTGAAGACCGGCATCACCGGCTTCGTCAAGGGCATCCCGCACTGCGACACCGACGGCCTGCGCCCCGGTGGCGGTGGTGGCGGGACGAACACCCACGGCCGCAACACCGGTCCGGCAGGTCCCACCACGGGCACCCGCCAGCAGAAGATCGACCGCGTGATCGCGGCGGCGAAGTCCGAGATGGGCAAGGGACTCCTGTACTCCTGGGGCGCGGGCGGCAAGGGCGGCCCGTCCTACGGCATCCACCACTACCCGGACAACAACCCGGCCAACGGCGACGACTACGACCGCCGCGGCTTCGACTGCTCCGGCCTGACGCTGTACGCGTTCTGGAAGGGCGCGGGCATCGACATCGGCG
>Ga0307507_10006670_pt1 | contig 17472 bp, 16 predicted proteins | sample 7_EM_MG_FD_207223 | JGI IMG/M metagenome (GOLD analysis project Ga0307507, IMG submission 207223) | Populus trichocarpa ectomycorrhiza microbial communities from riparian zone in the Pacific Northwest, United States - 7_EM | ecosystem: Host-associated > Plants > Roots > Unclassified | place...
ATATAAAAAAGTGTGGGATAGTCGAACAAGAAAGAGAGCACTAAAAGAGTGGATTTCCTTATCAGGAAAAGAAAATAGAAAAAAGAAAAATCATAAAGTATTTCCCGGCCCAAGGACAGAAATATCAAGCTAGCAAAACAGGCCCAATATTAAAATACCCGCCACGGTACCTGCGTATCCACTACGCTCCCAATTCTTGGCGCGAAAATTGCACCATCTTCACAGGAGCGGGTTGTTGTTGTTGTTTTTTTTAAAATATTTTTTTTTTACCCCATTTCTCCCTTCACTATCCTATCAATCCTTCTCAACAATGTCAAGTTTCTGTAATCAAATAGAAGAAATAAAATCCCTAATTTATTCTAACAAATCACTCGCTTACTCTACTCTTTCACACTTACAAGAACAATCAGTAAATGATCCTTCATTACTACAAACCCTAGCTGACAATTCTCGAGATTTAGTCTCTTTGATCACAGTTGACATCTCAATTGATGATGAAGAAGTGTAAGTGCTGAAAAGTTTAAAGCTTTACTTGAGATTTTACATGGGTCTTCGATTTAACGTGAGGGTTCGTTTTGTTTCCATTTATCAGTGCTGCACAGGCTTTAAAGTGTTCGGGATTCATGATTTACCATCCTTCTCTTGTTTCTACTATTCCAGGTTAGTGAATTTTGTAGTTTTGATTATTTAATCATGTCATTAAAGCGTTCTTTCTTAGTTTTTTTTTTTTGGATTGTAGCTGATGATGCTAATTTGGTTTTGGAGGCATTGGCTAAAGTAATTATGAGCACAAAGATAAAGGTAAATGTGGAAAAAATGAGCAATGATGGTCTTTTTGGGGTAATCTGTTGTTTATGTGTAATTTAACTTGCTTGCATTTTTATTGCAGTCGGTTTGTAATTTAGGAGTTTGGTGTATATCTATGCAACAATTTGAAGCATCAATTCTAGTTGGCTGTTTCAATTCAGTGTTGCAGGCGGTTGTTCATGCTCTTGATAATCCGATTGGTTCTTTGTCTACGACATTTGAGGCTATGCAGGTAGAGTTACTTCTGAGGATGATAGGATCCTTTACTTGTTATCTTGGGCTTCACAGCTGAAAGCTTTCTTTAAACTTGAGGGCTTATAAGTTTCTTGTTTTGAGTTGCAATGCGTTGTGAATATGACTAACGTTGTGTTTTGCGTTATCTCTTCTGGTCCTGATGGTATAGGCTGTGATGAAGTTAGCAGCTCAGTTAAGTGAGAGGATGAGAGAATCTTCACACATATGGGCTCCTCCAATATTTAGGAGACTTCTCAGCACTGATAAGAGAGAAAGGGATATTTCAGAAAGGTGTTTACTGAAGATTAGACCGACAATAATTCCTCCTCCCCCTGCTCTTTCCAAGGTTTAATTTGTGAATAATTTAGTTTTTCTTCCTTGCTTTCCAGGGCCAAACTTTATTTACATTTAGTTTAGTAAATATTGTAGTGAACAATGCTTTCAAATATGATGATGAGACTCTTCGTTATCTATTTTAATCTTTATTGCTTGTTTTGATTGCATGCCAGTCTTAATTTTTTATGCAATGAGTGGGCAAGACTTGAAAGCAAAAGACTTGTGGTACTTCTACAATATAAGTATAACGCTTCCATATTTCTTCAACAGGCACTTGCTGAAGATATGAAATTGAAATTACTTACTGTAATGAAGGATCTTCTGAATCAGGGCTTGAAAATTCAAACGTTGCAAGCATGGGGATGGTTTATCCGCTTACAAGGATCTCATGCCATGAAGTATAGGCATTTAACTAATGACATGCTGAAAGTTCCAGAGAAAACATTCTCGGATCACAATCCACAAGTCCAGATTGCTTCGCTGGTATTTTATGTAGAATTGCTTGTATTAGAATCAGGTTTTGCTGTTGTGGCTTCTAGTCACCTTTTATACTCATTTACCCAGTTGCATTTGGAAACGTTGCGAGCATAGGGATGGTTTTTCACTTGGCTTGCTCCTTTATTCCTTCATAATTTCATTATACCAGCTGTTAATTTTTTCAAGGGGACCTTGGACCTGCTAGCAATAGCAGAAGGATTAAAGCTCATTCAGAGATCTGTTTATGGTTGAAAAAACTAGAAAAAGAACAGCAGTTTGATAACTTTAAGTTTTCACCAGACAATAATAATTTTCGTGATTCCAGTGACTGAAAACATCCTAAATTGCTAATTACTTCGTGTTCACTGCACTGCATGCTGGTATTTGTTAATTTAGTTTTTAACAAAATGAAAAGAAGACATGCTTAGTGATAAAAGGTTCTTGTGCCTTGATTTTGCAGGTTGCCTGGGAAGGTCTTGTTGATGCTTTCATTCACCCTGCACTCTTAACTTCTGAGACTAATGAACCCATTAAGAATGGTATTCAACAAGTGCGAACTTCTGGTGGGAGTAGTTGTCAAATTCAAGCAAGTGGTTTTTCAAAAAGCATAAAGCTCATAATGACACCTCTAATTGGTATCATCTCGAGTAAATGTGATGTATCTGTTTACTCTTCATGCTTGAAGACATGGTGTTATCTGCTGCATAAGCTTGATATCTCTGTCAACCATCCATGGGTGATAGAACTGGTGTTGGATCCCATTTTTGGAGCTGTTTTTCGGTTTGGGCCTGATGTTAAGACTTTCTGGTTGTGGAACCTGTGCCTAGATCTGCTTGACGATTTTATATTAGCAAAATGCAGGAACCTAGACCATGAAACCAGTAGCCAGGTAAGCCATCATTCAACATCCAGCAAATGGTCATGGAAACTGCAACCCATTAAATGGTTGCCCTGGACTATTGGTCAGCTGGATTTCCTTGTAAAGATGATGGATATTATCATCAGCCATGCATCAATTGCAACAATCACCCCTGAAAATAGAAGTTCAGCATGTGATGCTGCCTTAAGGATATTTAGATCTTTTTTAAAAGGGGTCCAAATGGATTTTAGAAGTTCCTCCACTAAATACAATGACATTATGTTGTGTTTGAACACATTATTAAGGTTCATAAAGAAGATATGTGAAGATGTAACTTCAGAAGGTGGCAGGAGTAGTGAATTGCATCATACTTCCCTCCAATTTCTAGAGGCTGTTGTTCAGGACTTGGAACCTTCTATATTGGGATCCCCTCTTTACAAGGTGTCTTTAAACTTCACATGCATTGAGAACCTGCAAATGGTTGACAACATTAGAAATGTAAAATATCTGGGTATCAGCTCTGTTGCTTACATGGATATGGTTTCGCCATTGGTTTATCTAAGTGTACTCTATATCTGTGTGGTGATCCCATCAACTCCTGCCACTCGAGGGATGGAGCTACTTCTTCAGGGACTTCGCAGATTTTTCAAAACCATACTTTTATTGTATGATCCTGTGGAAAATCTGTCTGTTGCTGTTGGTTTATTGCATAAACACATGGAGTTTAGGCACCTAGATATTTGGACAGCGATAGCAAAAGGTTTGGAAGATTTCTTCAATGGTCTAACTGTAAAGGATCTTTCACTTTTGAAAATGGACTCCAACAGGGATTTTCCTCGTGCTGTATGCCACCTCTTATCCTACCCTTTTGTGGTTTGTTCTTGCTCTTGGCCAACCCAAAAGAAAGATAGTGGTTCCTTGAAAGAATCTCTTGTTTCACCAGAAAGAAAGCTTAAACTTCAACAAGTAGCTGAAGTGTGGAAATCACTGTATGGAGCTCTTTGTGCCTCGAAGTTTAATAAGTTCTCTGAAACAAGCAGTTTAACTGAAGAGCTTTGTTCAATGTTAAATGGTTGTATTGATCAAAACATCAGCATGCTTGACCATGGTACTGAGCAATATTTTCATCGTGATGATATTGGCCTCACTTATTTATCTGGCACTGCTGTGACATGTGTCATGGAACAACAGATCCTAACTTTGGCAGCAAGTTCAGTTGGGAACAATGTGGAACATGCTCGTGACCCTAAGACATTTAGTGGCATAAAAAATAGCTTGGAATTTTCTTCCAGGTAAGTGAAAATACCATTTGCTAAATGTCTAATGAAATTCCTCATGTACATAGTAAGGTACAAGAGTTCATCTCTTTGAAAGTGAAGCACATGGAATTTTCTTAACCAAAATATTAATGTGGTCTGCATGAGACATGATTTTATTTCTTTAATGTTCTTGTTTCACCAACCACAGTCCCTTATTTTTCATTTGGCATTGTACAGATTCTTGAAGCTGTCATGGTCAATGATGGAAGCAGATCCTTCCACTATTCTCTTTGTAACTTCAAGGTCTGTTTATACTTCTATATTTTTCTCCTTGTGCTCACGGTTCCCTGTTATTTATAATGACTGCATATCTCATCTCTTTGAGAACTTCAGGGTCTTTTCTGTGCTAGTATGTTTTGTCAGATGCCTTCACACCAAGCCATCTATTCTTTCATTTATTGAGGTATGTATCTCTCTTTTTTAATTTACTGTGCATACCTTGTTTCTGAAATTTATGTGTCTGGAGATGGGGAAAATCTAACATCTTTTTCACAAACGCTTTAAACCAAGTATACAATGGCTTTTAGTTTATCACCAGAGTACATAGCTGCTTTAACTGTAGCAGTTTGCATATATGTAATTAAAAATAAGCAGCATCCGTTCTTTTCTTTTTGTTTCTTCAAGAACAAGCTCATTAGGAAATATAAAAAACTCTTCTTGTTTCAAAGAGAGAATAAACAAAGATAGACATAGGTCTTTTTGTAGTAAGAGAAAGAGTTGCTCTTGAAGTCCCCTTCCATCCTTAAACACTAGAAAGTGGAGGATCATTTTGACGACTTTGATTTGAAACATTTTCCATGGGTTGGTGATAAAGAATTTGATTTTTTTTTCCTGACCTTCCATTGTTAGAATACTGTGGTTCTGTCTAGTACTTAGTGATCTGCTTATACTTTATTGCAGACAATAAGTTGTCCACTACTTCAGTGGCTGTCACATAGAGAAACACAGGAGGCAAGCACCAATGAACAACTTCACCACTTGTGGTCCGAAATCCTTAATTGCTTAAGGAGGTGCCAACCACCAATAGTCTTTGATTCTTCTCTCCTAAAACTTCAGGCACCACTTCTTGAAAAAACTCTTGATCACCCAAAATCCACCATTTCAGAGCTTACCGTCACCTTTTGGAATTCAACATATGGTAAGCAGATCAAGTTAGATTACCCCGAGAGTTTACTTGACATCTTAGACAAGCTTTCAAGAAATAAAAGAATAAACCTCCAAACAAAAAGTCTGCCATTCCTGGTAAAATGCCATTCAATATCAGAAGTAACTGCTCAGAGATCCAGGGTCACTGCAACAAACAGCAGGAACTCTAAAAGAGTAGAGTTAGTGGAGGATACCGCGAATCAATTTGAGCCAGAAAATAGGTTGGGTTCAAGTTCAAAAAGAAAAAGGGTGGGACTTACCGAACACCAGAAGGAAGTGAGACGTGCACAGCAAGGAAGGGGAATGGATTGCAGTGGTCACGGTCCAGGGATCCGGACATACACTAGTGTTGATTTTTCACAAGGTAATGAAGATTCACAAGAGAGTCAGGAAATCCGGGATCCTGAATCTATCTTGGAGCTGCTAAGAAGAACTGCTTAATTTGGATTTATATTGTTCTTGGTGTCTGGGACTTGAGAGCACCCATCAGATTGGAAGATGCATCCTGGAAGTTATTTAATAGTGGATTAATATCGGCAGTGGCAGTGGCAGTGCCCTATGATAATGTTGTACTGTTGAATATTAGTGTCAGTGTATCTTGATTGTCTGTATAAATTATACAACAGAACTGCAAGAAGTCTACCACCATAGCGACATAAAATGCCCAGTACTTTCTCTGTAGATGTTTCAGCAGCTTCCTTTCCAGTCAGATAGCCTTGCCATTGCCATTTACGACAACAATCAAAATTGTTCAGACCTAGCCCAACTATAGCTTTGTGGTTCAGATACTATTACCAAATCATTGCTCTTCGTCCCTATTGTGATCCAAGTCCAGGAGATAATTTTGTGACATCAAAAGATAAAAAGCATGCCTATAACCAGCCAGGTCGGCTGCTTACACCAACATGCAACTCGGGAGATTAAAGTATTATTTACTTTTGAACGTAAAAGAATTTTTGAAAAAACTTAAATTTTTTTTATTTCAAATTAATATTTTTTAAATGTATTGATATCAAAAATAATTTTAAAAAAATAAAAAAATATTACTTTAATATATTTACAAGTAAAGAACATTTTAAAAAATAACCGCAACTATATTTTTAAATACCCTTTAAACTAATTTTAATTTTTTAAAAAAGAATTAAAATAATATTATTTTAGGTAAAATAATAGACCTAATTTTTTAACCCAGGTCTTAAATATGATTAGACCTTCTAACACTATACTAATACATGCTATAAAAAGAATCATGAGGAATATAACTTAATTGATCAGATTTTATATTTGTTTTCTAAAGATTTTTAACTCGAGTCTCATAAATCTCAAAGTCAATAAATTTACTTGTTATTTTCAAGATTGGTAGAAATTCATGTTAATAATAAAGATGAGCACAAATGACAAACTTCTCTCAACATTTACTTAAAAAAAAGCCTTTTGCTTCTTCTGACAATAGTTTCATAATAACAGGTGGTACACACTAGAATAAAGTTGGAGGAGCATGCCCTGCCAAGATCATCACCCATTATTCTCCCTTCCCCGTGCATCCATCAAAAGTCCTTCGAAGTTGGAACCATCCCTCTAAAAAGTAGTCCAATCCAACCCAAAAATAGCCCATACCATAAACCAAACCTGCCCGTCACCTCGTTCCTCACTAGGCACTTCGAAAGCTCAAACAATAATTTATGAAAAAGGGTAAACTTTATTCCACTCCCTATAGATTCTAAAATGTTCAAGTTAATCCCTATGGCTTTAAACTTCTTAATATCTATCTCATAGTTTTCAAAAAGTCTCAATTTGACCTCCGTTGTTAAATGAGCAAGCAACTAGAAAAACCATTTTTTGAATTTTCTTGTTCATCATTTTCCCCCTCACTCTTGATAATTTTTTGAATGATAATATTATATATAAAATTTCATAGAAAGAACCTCTGGGAAAATAGAAATAAAAAAGAAACAAGGATAGGCGAAAAAATTCATTGTTTTTTTTTTAATCCAAGCAAAAACACATACATAAAGATACATCAACATGCTTGAGGAAACCATGAACATTTTATCGTATACAAATCAATACTTGGATGCATAAATATCAATTTTAAATCAAGGATTGGTTAAAAAAATGCTTTAGACATTAGGTTGATTGAGACTAATTATTTTTATTAAAATAATATTATTATATTTTTGTCCGGATCTAAGTTCAATTTGATTAATTAGGTTATTAAAAACTTGATCGAGTTAACTAGTATTGTCAGATTAATTTCTCGTCCAATTAACTAAAAACTTGATCTTAATCAAGTTTGGAATCATGAACTAATCCGTTGGGCAAGATTTAACAAATATGTTTATGTGTCTTTATCTATTCACAAGCAATTACAATATTGAATTATTATCAAGAACTCAAACTTTATAGGAGCTAAAATAAAACATCGTTATATTAGTAGGGATTAAAATGTAATTATCCTAAAAAAAATTCAATCAACACAGAAAAAATCAAAATAAAAAAACAAATCAATCATTCTCACACTTACTCCTCCATACCTAATTAAAATTCCTTTACTCAAAAAAGTAACTCAAAAACCCAGCTTTTACCCTATCACATTTATCATCTCCTCTCTCCCTCTTTGCAAACTGTCCTTGTTCGCAAAATCCCCAAACCCCCGGGGCTCTTTCCGTACTTTCACAACTCCAAAAAACTAAAAAAAATTCGAGCTTTGTTTCATTTTTTTTTTTGAATCTCAATTTCCATAAAGTTAGGGTTTTTACATTTCCATACAGTTCAGTCATAATTATACATAGATAGATTAGATTCGATAGCGAGAGTTCTCAAAAAACCGGAAAAAAGAAGAAACAAATCGTGACCATTTGATTTTTTTGGATCTGATCATGGACGCACGAGATTCCACATCGAACCGAGACGTCTCATCGAGCCCCGGTGGCAGCGGCACCACCACCGGCGGTGGAGGAGGAGAAGACGACCCTATCCTTTCCGTCACCGCCGCTCTCGCCAAAGACGCTTGGTTTCACTTCAACTCTCGCCGGTTCAATGAGTGCCTCGAGGTTCTGTATCAGCTAAAGCAGAAAAAAGAAGACGATCCGAAGGTGATGATTGCGCAAATAACATTAACTCAATTAATTTCTTTTTTTGAATTTATTCATTTTCTTGGATTTTACTTGATTATAAATTAGGTTAATTTCGGGTAAAATGCAGTGATGAACTGCTATTTTATTTATTTAAATCACTTAATTTGGTTGTATTTTTTTTAAAAAATTTTAACAGTTTTTTTTAGATTAAGTTAGTTAATTAACATGAAAAGCATAATTTTGCACTTGATTTTGTTAGTTCAAATTTAAGGACTATATCGGGCTGGGCATGTGAATGTTGAAGTTATGCAATGTGTTAGGGTATTCGGAATATGTAATTGATGTGGAAGTTTTCTTTACTTTTTCTCTTTTGTGTTTTTTAAAGTTTTTAATGTGCGGGTATTGTTTCATTAGGTACTACATAATATTGCAATTGCGGAGTATTGTCGAGATGGTTATCCAGATCCAAAGAAGTTGCTTGAAATACTTAATAACATTGAGGTATGCTGTTTTTGCTATGTTTTTTGGAGTGTTATTAGTAATTTTTTTAACCTTGAATTTTAAATGTTAGATTTTGAGAGCAAGAGATTGGGAATGAAATTATTGAACTGTCTAGATGTTGCTGCGGTTTGTACGTTTAGTTCATTGTCAAAGGAAGCTATGCACAATCATAGGAATTAGTTCCTACTTTCACAGTTTTGTCACCTCATTTTTATACATCTAGCCATCTTCATCCAAGTTTTGTCACCACATTTTTATACATCCAACCATCTTCATTCACTTGGTATTTATCTTCAGTAAATAACGCCAAGCTGGTTGCTATTCTCTTCTCAATCCTTCTGTCTGGTGCATGGTTGTCGTCCTCGTTTGTAATTTTTCCATCTTATTTGTTCCATAATGCTCACACCCAAAAGACTGGTCTGCATTGTGTGGTTTGCCCCTTGGTATAACATCACAATCATTGCATGAGGCCCCACATTCTCTTTCTCATGAGAGGCTTATTACTTTTGTTTCATTCACTTTGAAAGATAATCATATAGATTATTTTTTGTAAGATGGTATTGTTAAAGAGTACCAAGTCCCAAGTGAAAGAAATTCTATATTCAAAATTACATCCTGTCCTTGCTTACACATTCTCTTTTCAAAATCACTTGCTATTGCTTTCCACATGTTTACTAAAAGTTCTCCAATAAACATTTTTTTCTTCACAAGGCTTCCCCTGATTGGCCGGTGTATTCTTGTCTGATGTTGTAGTCCAGAACAACATTTCCAGTGACCGTCCTATGGGATTGCACAACATAATTAAATCTTACACACGATTGCATTTTGATGAATTCTCTACATGTAAGTCTTGTACACAGTTTCTTCAGAGACTTCATGCCAATCCTGGTGACTGCATCCATCAATAGGATTTGCAGGGGACATCTATCTTATTGATGTAATGGTTATTTCTGACATTGCTATGGTGAACACTTACTGAATTGGCATGCTATGACTATTTAAGAAGTCCCTGTGTGGTTATGTCCTTTGGCGGATCATAAATGATGAGCCAAGGTAGCGACAAAGTACATGATGGTCAAAATGTGGATGATAAAGATAATGCTGAATGGTGTAAATGGTTTTCTAGCAGGGGCCACACAAAAATTCGTTGTTATAGTTTGTACATCTCGTTTCTGAGGTCTTAGTTGTATCTTTATTTTTTGATTTACTATCATGTAACAACTGAGTGGAGTATGGACATTCTGTAAGAATTTTGTTCACTATGTGAAAGGTTTGCTGCATCATGTTTTAGTTCCATTTTTGGGGTTTGAATTCTTTCATAGTGTGACATTTTCTCGTCTCATTTGTTGGTGTTGGTTTAGAGGAAAAGTGAAGAGCTTGCTCACGCCTCAGGAAAGCAGGTAGAGACTGTTAGCAATCCTGGGAACAAAGTTGTGTCAGGGTCTAAAGGAAGTGGTGCAACAGTGCACCAAGCATCTGCCACGAACAGCTTGTCTGTTGCTGACATGGATGAATTTGACCCAGCTGTAGCAAGGCTAAACATTGTAGGTTCTCTTGATATATTTGTAGTTAGCTTTATGAATTGCTATTGATTTTTGTTTGCAATCTTGAGTGACATGATAAATCTGGCCTCTTATAGGCAATCATTTGGTACCATCTTCATGAATATTCAAAGGCATTATCGGTTCTAGAACCTTTGTATCACAATATCGAACCTATAGAGGAGGTATGATTTGCTAATCAACAGTCATTTCTCTCCATCGTTGTTTTCTTGTGTTCTGATACTCTACCTTTTATGTGCAGAGAACTGCTCTTCATGTCTGCCTTTTGTTGCTAGATGTTGCACTTGCCTGCCAGGATGCATCTAAATCTGCTGTAAGTGCTGAGTAAATTAGTGTTTGAATATGTTTATTAACATGTTGCAATACCCATCAAAGCTGCTTTATAGATGACATTGTGATCCTCATATCATGTTTGTTGCTTCTATTTCTAAAACAATCTTGTTGATTGTATGTTGAAAACAGAATGCTGCCACATGGTAGAGATTTTCAATTAAAGAACTGTATATTCCATAGTGACAATATGGACTAAATATTTTGAAAAAAAAAAAATGATATATAAGCAGTTCTTAAAAATGGAAAACATAGGAGTGCCATGCCACCAGCCATGTGCTTAGAGAGTAGACCACAAATGTTCCTATAACAAAAGAACATAAAAGAAAACAAAAATCACAGAATTGTAGCTACTGAAATTTTACTGAAGAAATTCAAGTGAGAACAGAGAATTAACTGAGAAAAACCATCTTTTTCTCGACTTGTTGCTTAACCTCTGTTGGAGAAGTTTCTCCTCTTCAAAGTTGTGTATATGCCTTTCAAATGAAACTCCTTGTTAAACACAATCACTCTCCATGTACTTTTTCTGTGTTTTCTGAAGCCAAAGATTCCTTTTGATGTGAGCTTGAGCACATTATCAGCATGACCACATTTTGAAATGCTGTGTGTTTGGTTTCAAAAAATAAATTAGACACATGGACTGGTCCAGTGAACTAGGTTTTGACAATCTAAAATTGCAGGAGAATTAATTACTTTCCCTCTGGCTGCACTTTTTATTTATCCATTGGTGACAATTACATTCTCTGCATTGTGTACCTCCTTGAACTAAACTCGGGATCCTCAACAAGCAATTGGCACTCACTGCTGGTCATCAAAATTCTCAGTGCTAGCTATATCTTGATTCTTTAAATTTGGCAGTTTCTACAAATTTTCCAAATGATATCCTTTTCTTTAGTTTAAAAGAAACTTTGTCATGTTACCAACTCAATTTTTCACCCTCAATTTGATGCATTTTGTACCAAACTTCTGAGCAGGCAACTTATGGTATTAGGAAATAAGTTTTTGGGCTCTTTTATTGGAATTCCATCTGATATTTATGTTAAAAGAAACGCCAACAAGCAAAGTGACAACTACAAGAGGGACCTATTTAGCCAATGTTGAGGTCAGGGGTTTAGAAGACACGCAATTGTCTCGGACTTCGATGTGCATTCAGTTTCTTTTCAATCAAAATCTAACCCCACTTGTGTGTCTTCTTAACCCCTGACCTCAGACATCAGACCTCAGACCTCAGCATTGGCTAAATAGGTCTTGCTCATAATATGCTTCAAATAAAATATGTTTCAATGGTTGGCCTATCTATAAGGAAGGGCTAATTCCCCTTTCCTTAAGCCTGCTCATCCTGGCGTGGTAGGAGCTGAATAATTGAGTTAGCTTGTGCCCTCTTGAAAATCTGGCTTTGAGGCTGCTAGAGGAGGTTCAAAAGCCTATGATTTAGTAGAGAATGAGATCTTAATCAAACTGGTGAAAAGGATCATATAAAGATTGGATGAAGTAACCATAAATAAAGAAAAGAGCCACCTGATGAAGGATGTCAATGAAAGGAATGAAGGATGATGACATGTTATAATCAATTTGGTTTTCATCAGTCATAATCGTGAATTGCAACTTATTAGGTAAAGCGTTCTTTGATTTTCTTTCATTGGTGACCGATTGAATATCATGATTAAGTGAAGCCCCTGGGCATGGGCTCAGGTGGTAGAAAGATTTGGGTTTTATCAATCAGAAACAGGAAGAGAAGGCTTGGGTTGGATTTCTTTTCCCAATTATCTCTGCTACTTTCTGGTGGCTAGATTTTCACTCGAGATGATCTTAGATTTTATAGCACTTGTGATTGGAAACCCTAAACCTTGCATTCTGTTGAAATTTGATAATTAAGTCTGTGTATAGTAATTTCAATGAAGACTATTGAAGCCATGCATTACACGTAGTCCAGAATGTGGCTGTTCTGCCTTCACAACAAAGTGACCTTTGTTGTTTGTCTGTACCGCAATGTGTTGTTTGATTTACTGGAAGTGGAAAAAGAAAAAGCTCTTAAACTGGGCATTCTTTATTGACTTGTAACGTCTTCCCCATTTTCAGGATGTATTACTATATCTAGAAAAAGCGTTTGGCTTTGGTTCTGTGGGTCAAGGTGATAATGGGAGCGCAGCACAGCAACAATCGACAAATCTAGTTGCAAAATCTTTCTCTGTTCCTAGTAGTTCATCAGGGATGGATGCTAATTCAGATTTAGCTCCTAGTGAGAATGCTTTGGAAAATTCTTTATCGAGAACTCTATCAGACGAGACACTTGAGTATGAATCAATGTTCTCACTCGACATAAGTGGGCAAAACTTAGCAAGGCCTGTGGGTCTTTCATCTTCAAATGACCTTTCAAGGACCCCAATCGATAGGTCTTTTTCTCCTTCTGAAATGAAGCTTAAGTTGCACATTTACAAGGTTCAATTTCTACTACTCACCAGGAATTTGAAACAAGCAAAGCGTGAAGTCAAGCTTGCTATCAACATTGCACGTGTGAGGGACTCGCCCATGGCTCTCCTCTTGAAATCTCAGCTTGAATATGCTCGTGGTAACTACCGTAAGGCCATTAAGCTGTTAATGGCATCAAGTAATCGGGCAGAGATGGGGATTTCAAGCATGTTCAACAACCTTGGGTGCATCTACTATCAGCTTGGGAAATACCATTCAGCAACTGTGCTCTTTTCCAAGGCACTGGCCAGTAGTTCATCTCTTTGGAAGGACAAGCCACGAAAGTTGTTAACTTTTTCACAGGATAAATCTCTCCTCATTGTATATAACTGTGGAGTGCAGCACTTGGCTTGTGGGAAACCCTTACTGGCTGCTCGCTGTTTTGAAAAAGCAAGTTTAGTTTTCTACAACCAGCCTTTATTGTGGCTCCGGCTTGCTGAATGCTGCTTGATGGCTTTGGAGAAGGGACTTCTAAAAGCTGGTCGGGTTCCATCAGACAAGTCAGATGTTACTGTTCATGTTTTCGGCAAGGGAAAATGGAGGCATCTTGCAATTGAAAACGGTATTTCAAGAAACGGATATGTGGATTCTGTTGAAAAGGAAGATTTGTTTTTGGGTAGTGATGGCCAACCAAAGCTCTCCATGTCCCTTGCTCGGCAGTGTCTCCGCAATGCTCTGCATTTACTGGATTACTCGGAATTAAATCATTTGAAGCCTGGTTTGCCTTCTAATATATCCTTGGATGAAAATGAACTGAGCGAAGAAGGATCTATGAAGAGTTCAAACCACAAGAATTTAACCGGCCTTGATTCCAAAGCATCTACTGTAGGCTTAGGTCAAGTTAATGCTAACGGGGATGCAAAAGAACAGAAGGGAGGGACAAGTCAGGAGATCATGCAGAACTCTATCTCTTTCCATGAAGATATTCGCAGGAGAGAAAATCAGATGATCAAGCAAGCGCTTCTCGCTAACTTAGCATATGTAGAGTTGGAATTGGAAAATCCTGAGAAGGCCTTGTCAAATGCAAGGTCTCTCTTGGAACTTCCAGTATGTTCGAGAATTTATATTTTTCTGGGTCATGTGTATGCAGCTGAGGCTCTCTGCTTGCTGGACAAGCCCAAGGAAGCTGCTGAGCATTTGTCAATTTATTTGTCTGGAGGAAATAATGTGGGGTTGCCCTTTAGCCAGGATGACTATGTGCAATGGCGAGTGGAAAAAGCTTTTGATTATGAAGAGTTAAATGGAGGATCAATCACTGCAAAGAATTCCTCCCCTGATGAATCACAAGGTATCGTGTTCCTCAATCCCGAAGAGGCATGCGGAACCCTTTACGCAAATTTTGCAGCCATGTATGCAGCACAGGGTGATCTTGAGCGAGCCCACCATTTCGTGACACAAGCTTTATCCCTCGTACCTAATCGTCCAGAAGCTACTCTGACAGCAGTTTACGTTGATCTTATGCTCGGTAACTCACAGGCAGCGGTTGCCAAGTTAAAACAATGTAGTCGGGTCAGATTTCTCCCAAGTGATGTACAATTGAATAAGTGTTGATGGTTGTATCATTGGCTTTTCATTCTTGTATGGCCCCCATCTCAGTTCTAGTTAGCAGGTAGATCAGCAATCCTTCAATAGAATCTGTAACATATATATAGTCCGATTCAGAGAATAAGTTTTTCAGTTCATTTTTCCTTAATTTTTGATATTTAGGGTTCATTAATTGGTGCGGCTGAGTGTTTTGGATAGAGTCGGATGCCCACGTTTGAAATTAATGTTGTGCTTATCCAGACCAGAAAACAGAAGAAAAGGAATTGATTCATCGATTTCTTTCATATTTCCTTGCTCCTTGGGTGCTTTTCATTCGTGCAATGCAAAATGATTTCGTCTGCCATTTGTTTGTATCTGTGCTACAAAGTATAGTGGAAAATGAAAAGGTTTTATCATCTCTCAAGACTACTGCAAGAATTTATAGTTGCTTCTCCTCATTCTTTAACACTTTCCAGTACCGTTTGTTTTCGCGTTTCAAAAGCGTTTTAGAAAAAAATTAATTTTTTTATTTTTTATTTATTTTAAATTAATATTTTTTGGTATTTTTAGATCATTTTGATGTGTCGATGTCAAAAATAATTTTTAAAAAATAAAAAAAAATTATTTTGATATATTTTTGAGTGAAAAACACTTTAAAAAACAACTGCAACCACACTTCTAAAATCACATTTCTAAACACGATAATTTTATCACTAATCATCATGGCCACCACTATCACCATCGTTACCATCTTAACTATAAACATTATCTTATTATTATTATTCAAAAACCATGAAGTAAATATAATTTATTTCACATAGAAATATTTTCCTTGAAACATTCAAATAATAATAAATAACTTATTTTATAGAAATATATTTTCTATAATTGTTTTTCTTAGAAGAATATTTTTTGCAAAATAAAAGTGAACTTCATCTCAAATCAACTTTAACGTTTCAGACTTTCAGGTGGTATGGTGTAGTTGGCGTTTAAAGAGGCTATAGCCATCCATTCCCCTCAAGTTGGTTCTGTCCATTTGTGCCTCAAACATGTGGATTGCTTTCTTACCAGTATCATCTGATTATATGTGAAATCAAGCATGCTTGAACCCTGGATCTTAGGTTTTGGAACAACACCACCAAGACCCAAAGAGCATATTAGATGTTCTAACTAGGTTCAAGTTCATACACAGCATACCCCTACAAAAAAGCACATATAGCAGTCAAATCTGTTTGTTCGAGATAAATTATTTTATTTGATGTGCCATTGGTGGTATAAATAAATTGATCGAGTTCGGTTTTTAACACTCAGAAAATGGTTAAGATCTGGGCTGTTTGTGCATAAGTTGTAGATCTCGTTATCAAGGATTTGTAATGTAGTGGATTGCCGAAAGGCAGGATCCATGTTCCTTGCACATTGGCTATTCAAAAGGCTGAAACCTGATGCAGGAATGAACTTGCATGTAGATACTTGTAGGGACGAAGCTTTTTATTTACCACCAACAAAAACAAACCATTGAACATAGATTAGACGCGGTCCATAATCTAACCCAGTTTAGATCCTAGATAATCGAGTTATTGAGTTAATTTGTGGGTTATCAATTTATTTTTAGTTTAGTTTTTTATATAAGTTCTTAATTTAATTTTGATTTTGCCTCGGTCAAATTTGATTGAGTTAATCTGGTTATAAATTAACTTGTGGGGCATCCACCAAATTCAGCTCCTTCAATGTAAAAAACAGATTAAAATAAAAAACAACACGAATTAGTCTCCAAATTATCAGAACACAGGGCCGACTGGTCAGGCAAATTGTGTAGGTTTAACAACAACCATGCCATGCATATACTTGTCTTGGTTGAAAATATTGTGGTGGATAGGTGGTTAAGTACGCAGGTACAGAGTTCAGAAAAGAATCCAAAGAGATTCTAAATCACAGATATAATTTCTAAGATAAATATTTACAAAATCTTATTGGAAGAAAGCCTGTCTCTTGACGTGGCCCATATTGTCTGCATAATTGAGCTGTGAGGCAGACGAGGCTGTCAAATAGGTTGACTTAGTTAAGAGAATTGTGATATAATAGTCTTGGAATTCAAAGAGAGAAAAGATAATAACCCTCCAATCATAAGCACGATTTTAGTTCGGTCTTGGAGGAATTGTTTATAATTAGGGTTTCATTCTATAAAAAATCTTCAATCCGAGTCTTTTCATCTAAAATTAATATATTTTTTACAAAAAAATAGTTGAGTTCTCTTAAAAAAACGAATTCATGCAATTTGATTACATAGAATTAGATATACACACACAAATATATATATATAATTTGGTTATCTTTGTAAAGAAAAAAAAGACTAGCTAGATACACCGAGGAATCTCCTAGTTTCAGGATAGGAGCCCCATCAACAGATGCGCGCCATACATTTATCTGGAGAAGAGAAGACAAAGTAAGTTCATGTGCATTGCTTAAGGTGGTCCCTGGGTAGCTAATAATGATCATATATGTAAGAATTTTATACGATTTTCATGCGTACATGGAGATCTCAGAGTAGCCAGGCAAGAGATAAGAAGTATGTCTCTCTTGTCTATGGCATCTAAAACCAGTTCATAACAACAACAAAAAAAAACAGCTTGTTTGCGATTTGATTTTCACACAGGATGATTCCTTGTCCTTGATGGACCCCTCAGCAACGTAGCTAGTTCTTCATATAGGTTCATGCATGCCACACCAACTCTTCAGGATATATATTTGACTGATTATCTATCTGCTTTATATTATGTCATGTGGTATCAGATCAATGAGTTGACGGCAACTATACCAATGATTAATTAGCC
>Ga0307507_10006671_pt1 | contig 17470 bp, 15 predicted proteins | sample 7_EM_MG_FD_207223 | JGI IMG/M metagenome (GOLD analysis project Ga0307507, IMG submission 207223) | Populus trichocarpa ectomycorrhiza microbial communities from riparian zone in the Pacific Northwest, United States - 7_EM | ecosystem: Host-associated > Plants > Roots > Unclassified | place...
ACCATGGCGGGGCCGGAGATGTCCGATACGACGTCTTGATCGATGATGTCGCTCAACCAGGTTACCTGCCCAGCGTGGCGGGATTGCCGGCGGTATTCGATGGCTCCTCCGCCGGGGCCCGGGTGCGCCATCACCAGGTGCACGAGCCCCCAGCGATCGATGGCCATCGCCACACGGTAACGTGGTGCATCGACGCTCTCCGAGGGGATGTTCTGATCCACGCGCAGGATCGTCGGAGTGGAGTCCCTGCCCGTCCACGAGGCAAGTAGCAAATCGGCAACCGTGGCCGATTGCGGACGGCTGTAGAAGGCCGCGTAGTGCGTCGAGCCGGCCAATCCCAGTGCGATGGAGAAGCCCGATGTGCCGGTCCCCGCCGCATTGTCCAATACTTTGCTATCGGTCCATATCGTTCCCGCAAGTTGCGTGTAGCGGGGCTCGGAATGGCCGCCGGAGCGGGGCGCGTGAAACGCCGCGTGCGTGCTCCCCGTTTCGTCGGACACCGCGCTCACTTGCCAGGCGCCGGGGACGCTGGTGGGGCCGCCGCCGTCGTCATTGTCGCGGTAGGTGGTGACGAGGGAGGCGGCCTGCCACGTTCCGTCCGCCGGCTTGGCCTTCGAGAAAATGCTTCTCTGTCCGGGCGACGAATACGTCACACGCGCTTCGCCACTCGGTGCGACGGTGACCGCGATGCTGGAGGGCTCGGCGATACCACCGGTGACGAGCTCCGGCGGCGTCGCCGGTCCCGCCAGCCCGAAGGTGCGGTAGGTGATCTCGTTGCTCGGTGCCGTCTGGTACGCCAGGCTGAATTCCCCTTGGACACCGGCGGCAACGTCGAGCGACAGGCCGACGTTGTCGAATTGTGTCTCCGAAATGACCAAGGGCTGGGTCGATACGGTATCGCCCGGGAATCGCATGACGTGAATCTGGCCTTCATCGGCGCTCAGCATCGCGTTGTATGCAATGGCCACGCTGCCCGCGCCCACGGCCAAGCGCAAGTTGGAGCTGTCGACGACCGTTTGCTTTTCCAGGACGAACGTGCGGCGCGGGGAGCAATCCGGATCGCGCGGCTCCTGGGTCCACCGCGGGCATTGGAAATCGGGCGGGCTGTCTTCCGTCGTCGGGGGCGCATCGACCACATCGTGATCCGATGACGTATCGGCGTGGACGTCGGCGGGAAACGTATCCGTCAGGGGTGCATCTTGGCCTGCATCGACGGCATCCGGTCCGCCGTCGGCTCGAAAATCGTTGCACGCGAAGGGAACGGCCGCCACGGCCAGGACACCAAGGAAGAAACGTCGATGCTTCATGCGGGGCGGGAAATCTTATCCCACTTGCTGGGGCGCGTGGGTGCCGAATCGGTGGTGCGCGGAGTCGGCGCGGTGCGCGGCACGTGGAGCCGGACATGGAAGGGGTGGCCGGATGGCGCCGGCGGCGGCATCCTTCGAGGTCCGATGGCTCCTGCGCGCATCTTTCTACTTTCCCCTGCCCGGCTCGATGGGAAACGCGGCGCGCTGCTCTTTGCGCCGGGTGCCGCGTTCCCCGTTGCGATCGGATTGCGCGCGCCGGAAGGGATCCCCATCGGCCACGTGTACCGTTTCGTGTCGGGGCTCTATTTTCGAGGCAAGCTCGCCTACGCGGAACGGTTTGCGCGTCCGCCGGGCGATGATCCCGTGCTGGGCGGGGGCGTGATGGTCATCACGCCGAGCCGCGGCTTGATCCCCGCCTCGATGCGCGTGTGCCTCGAGCACCTCGACGAGTTTTCCCAAATCGATATTCACCATGAGCATGCCTCGTTTCGCAAGCCGCTGGTGCGCGATGCCCGCGCGGTACGCGATGCCCTCGGCCCAGAGGATGAAATCGTGCTCTTGGGCAGCATTGCCAGTGTCAAATACGTCGACCCGCTGCTCGAGGTATTGGGCAATCGCCTTCTCTTCCCTAAAGATTTCGTGGGGCGCGGCGACATGAGTCGGGGTGGATTGATGCTCCGCTGCGCGCAATCCGGGACCGAGCTTCCTTATATCCCGGTGTTGGGCGCAACCCGACGCGGAACCCGTCCGCCAAAACTGGAACCGCGTCGGTCCTGAGGTCCCGCGCGCGATGCGCGGCCGGTCCGAAGGCTAGAAGAATTCACAGGGAGGCGGGGAGGCGGGGAGTTTTTTTGGTTTCCAGTTGCCCCCCTGGGCCAACTGGAAACCTAAAAAAAGCGTTACGCGCCGCGCGCGCAGGTTCCCTCCCCCTGACCATTCATCGCTTCATGGGTGCGAGTCCGAAATTTTTCGGATTCTCACGGAGTCCGATCGAGCCCGTATACGTAAACGAGCAGATTCTTCTCGCTGGAGCCACGTGCTCCGCGCCGGCGAGGCTCACGGAGACCTACTTTGGATTTTGACAGGGAGATCGGGAGATCGGGAGGTTTTTTGAGTTGTTCCAACGTGGAACGCTCGAACAAAAGCGTTTCGTTCTCGTTTGCGTGGCCCGTGGCCGTTCTCGTTTACGGCCTCGGACTCGATCCTTCTGTACACCGCCGAGAACGAGGGACACAGCCCCTAGTGGCGGGTCACCCCGCGAACGCGTCCAACAGATATTCGGCCCCGTCGCCCAACGGCTCGAGGCAGACCGAATGGCGCTCGGTGCGGGCTCCGCCTCGTATGCATCGAACAATCCCGTGCACCGCGAGCTCGATCATCTGAGCATCTCCGAATGGTGCCATCGCCACGGTTTCGACGGGCCGGCGCGCAACGTACGGTCGTCGTGGGCATGGCCTCGCGCCCCTGGATCGCCGATGGCGCAAGCGGCGCATCCTGCTCGGACGACGTGTACCACGTCAGCTGGGACGCCTCGCATGGCTTTCCGACCGGACGCGCGGCGATGGTCTCGTTCACCGGCGGCAAGCTCGGTTTGGCCGTGGGTGAGCGCAACGTGCGCACCCAGGCGGAGCACTTCATCGCGCACCTCGACCGCGCATTTCCCGGGGCGCGCGCGGCCTACGACGGCAACGCCGTGCGCATGGTATGGGGCACCGCGCCCAACTTCGAAGGCAGCTACATGTGCTACGCCCCCGGCGATTGGACCGGATTCGCCGGCGCCGAACGACTCCAGGCCGGCAACGTGCACTTCGCCGGAGAGCACACCGCACGCGCGCAGGGCTACATGGAGGGGGCCGTCGACTCCGGGGAGCGCGCCGCCGCCGAGATTCTGCGCGTCACGACGTGACAACGTGACCGGGCGCGAGCACTTCAGGTATGCTCCCGCCACGCGCGCGGAAATGAACACCGCGCCATCCAAATCACGACAATGAAACGCTCCTCGGCCCTTCTGTTGTTGGCGATGGTAAGCGCAACCACGGCAATCGCCCCGAGTGCCCACGGCTTCTGCCGCACGATGACCGGCCGGGAACCCGGAGACTCCGCCTCGACGAACCGGTGCGACGGTTGGAACGAGCAGGCCCAGAAATCCTGTTGCCCTTTCGGCAAGCCGCTCTTCTGGAAGAACGCGTGCATCGGATACAGCCTTCAACGCAACTCGAGCCGGCAGATCTCGTTGAACGACGCCGAACAGGTGTTCGCAAAGGCCTTTCAAACGTGGACGAGCGTCACCTGTGGGAGCGGCAGCTCCACGCGCGTAAGCCTCGACGCGCGCTACCTCGGCCCCGTCCAATGCGACGAGGTGGGCTACAACAGCGAGGGGCCCAACCAAAACGTCATCATCTTCCGCGACTCGCAGTGGCCCCATCGCGATCCGACGAACACGCTCGCCCTCACCACCGTGCGCTACGACGCCGACAGCGGCGAGATCTTCGGCGCGGACATGGAGGTCAACGCCGCGCAACCGAGTCCGCTGTCCACCACCGACAGCCTTCCGCCCGGCGCGCTCGATCTCCTCAGCATCGCCACGCACGAGGCGGGGCACTTCCTCGGCTTCGCGCACTCGGTCGATACGGAAGCCACGATGTACGCGTCGTACCGCGCCATCACCATGCGCGATCTGTCGCCCGACGACACGAAGGGCATCTGCAGCGTCTACCTGCCCGATCAAACGCGCGCCAGCGCCGACGGCCCGGTGAAGGCCGATGCGTGCGATCCCACCCCGCGCCACGGCTACGTCAGCACCTGCGAGGACACGACGTCCGTCGAAGGCGGCGGCGGCTGCGCTGTCTCGCCGGAGGAACCGACCCGCTGGCCATCGGCCTTGATCGCGCTGCTCTCGGCGTCGAGCCTCCTTCTGATGCGTCGCTTCCGCGGTCAATTGCGCCTCCGATGCTGAAACGGTAGGATTCGCGCCGCATTGGATGACCCGTCGCGCGAGGCCAACGAGGGAATTCGGGGCCGTGACACCGATTTACCGTTCGCGGCCGGCCGCTTCCGCATCGAAAAGGAAGCCGGTCGAGGCGGCATGGGGATCGTCTATCGCGCGTTCGATCGCGTGGCCGACTGCGCAGTGGCACTCAAGGTGCTTCGCAAGACCGATGCGGCGGCGGTTCGGAGATTCGGGACGGAAGCCGAGGCGCTGGGCAGGCTGAATCACCCGGACATCGTGCGCTACCTCGCCCACGGCGTCGCCGAGGACGGCTCGCCGTACCTGGCCATCGAATGGGTCGAAGGCGAGAACCTGAGCGCACGCCTCGCGCGCGCCAGCGAAGAACACGAGCAGCTGCCGCTGGAGGACGTGCTCGAACTGGGGCAGCGCCTCGCCAGCGCGCTCGCTGCGGCGCACGCGGTCGGCATCGTTCATCGCGATGTGAAGCCGAGCAACGTCTTGCTCACCGGCGGCAATCTGCGGCGGCCCAAACTCGCCGACTTCGGCATCGTGTGCGCGACGACCAGCGAGCACGTCACCACCGCCGGGACGGTGCTCGGAACCGTGGGCTACATGGCCCCCGAGCAAGCGCGCGGTGAAGAACGAGTCGACGGACGCGCCGACCTTTTCTCCCTCGGCTGCGTCCTCTTTCGCGGCCTCGCCAACCGCGACGCGTTCGGAGGGCCCGATCCCGTGTCGGTGCTTTCGATGCTCCTGACGTACCATCCGCCGCGTCTCGGACAACTGCGGCCAGACGTACCGCCCGATCTCGAGGCGCTGGTGATGCAGCTGCTCGCCAAGGAACGCGAGAAGCGGCCGGCCTCCGCCGCCGACGTGGAACGCGCGCTGGCCCGCGTCGCCCAGAGCCTCCTGGGCGAAACGTTGACGTCGCACCGGCTCGTGTGCGTGGCGCCCAATTCGTCCAAAGACGACAGGACCACCGAGCCGCCGGCTGCGAGGACGCGTGCGCAGCGGCCGCTCTGGATGCGCGCGGCCATCGCCGTGGCCGTGCTGGGCGCGGCCATCGGTGTCGCGTCTCGTCCATGGCGGCACGAGCCCGCGGCGGCACCACAGGTCACGGCCCCGGCGCCGACGGTGCTCACGGCCTTTGCAGCGTCCCCCTCGTGCAACCCGCGCGCGTCGGCGGCGTACCAACAAGGGTTGCAGGCGCTGCACGAGGGTCGCTGGGACCGCGCGTACCACGTGTTCGATCTCGCCGTGCACGCGGATCCATCGTGCCCGCAGGCGCTGCTTCGGCGCTTTTTGGTCAGCCGCGAACAGGTCGTGCCCATTTCGATCCGGCGCGATCATCTGCGGGACACCGCACGCGTGCGCGATGCCTTGACCGACCGCGATCGCTTGGTGCTCGATGCGTTCGCCATGGTCGTCACCGAGGACGTGCCGCGACGGGAAGAGGCCGTGCGGCTTCTCGACGAGGGTGTGCGCCGCTTTCCCATGGACGCGGAGCTCCTCTTCCGCGCGGCGGGCGAGCGCATGAACGTCGCCAAGGGCCGCGAGGACTTCGAGGCGGCGCTCGCACTCACGCGCCGGTCGGCGGAGCTGGATCCCTCGTATTCGGACGCGTGGCAGGCGCAGGCGCGCATCCTCGAGCACCTGGGTCGCGAAGGCGAGGTCCTCGCCGCGCTCGAGCATTGCCTGGCGATGTCACCGGGCTCGGTCGATTGCATGAAGGACCGCGTGTTCGCCTTGAGCCGCGAAGGAAAGTGCGACGAGGCGGTGGCCTTTGCGCGGCGTCGGTCCTCGTGGGATCCCGAGGAGCCGGCCGTCTACCGCAGCCTGGCGGAGATGCTCGCCGCCGCGCGGGCGCCGAAGGAGGCCATCGAGGAAGTGCTCCAACAGCGCTACGGACGTCTGCCCGACGAGGCGCGCGAGGGCGAACGGCTCTTGGATCGCGCGCAGCTGGAGGCGTGGCTTGGGCAATTCGACGCCGCCCTCGCCACGGCGGAGCGACTCGAGCGGCATCTCGCGAACTCCGCATCGCGCGAATCGCACTGGGCGCGGAGCATGCTCGCCGCGGAGTCGCTTTTCGAAATGGGAGATCCGGTGCGCGCGTCGCAGGTCGCGGAGCAGGCACTCCTCCGTAAGGCCGCGTGGACGCCCGATCAGACCATCGCGGTGTCGGTCGCCCCGATGGAGGCGTGGCTGCTCGGGGCCGCCTTCCGCGGTGGACGCCGCACACCGGCGCAGCGGCGTGAGGACGCACGCGCATGGGATCGCGCCAACACCGGCTCGCTCAACGCGTTCGAGCGCTGGGCGCTCACCTGGGGCGAGAGCAAGATGGAGTCGAAGGCCGATGCCCTCGAGGCGATGGCCAATGCCCCTTCGATCGAGCCGCGGGAGGCCGCACGGCATTTTCACGTGGCATGGCACATCGGGGTGCTCGACGCGTACGCGGGCCACATCTTCTTGCAAGCGGGCGAGCCCGCGCGCGCCGTAGCGCTGCTGGAAACGGGCGCGCACGCCTGCCAGAGCCTCGAGTACCCTTTCCTCAACGTGCGGGCACACCTCTGGCTCGGTATGGCCAAGGAGAAGCTGGGTGAGGCGGCCGCCGCCTGCACCGAGTACCGTTTGGTCGTCGATCGATGGGGACACGCGACACCGCGCTCGATGACGGCCATCGAGGCCGAGCGACGGATGCGCGCCCTCGCGTGCAAAACCTGATGATATGGTAGTTCGATGACTGGCAAACAGCGCGACATCGAAGCGAGCTACAGCCACATCGCGACACCCTACGCGGAGCACTTCTTCGATGAGCTTCGGCACAAGCCGTTCGACCGCGCCCTGCTCGACGCGTTCGCCGAGCAAGTACGCGGCACCGGGCCGGTTCTCGACGCGGGCTGTGGGCCGGGGCAAGGCGCGCAGGCCCTTCGTGACCGCGGCATCGACGTCACCGGCATCGACCTCGCGCCGGAGATGATCGCCGAGGCAAAACGGCGATTGCCGAATATCCCATTTCGCGTCGGCTCGATGCTCGCGCTCGAGGACGCAAATGCCTCGTACGCAGGGCTGGTGGCCTTTTATGCCATCGTCCACTTCAACCGCGAGGAACTCGCCCGGGCCTGCCGCGAGTTCTTCCGCGTCCTGCGCCCCTCGGGCCTCGCCCTCGCCTCGTTTCATTTGGGCAACGAGACCATTCACCGCACCGAGCTATTCGGCAAACCGGTGAACCTGAACTTCGTTTGCTTCGAACGTGCCACCGTAGAGGGAGCCTTCGTCGCCGCGGGATTTCGCATCGAGGCGTACCTCGAGCGCGCGCCGCACACCGAAATCGAGCACCCGACGCAGCGCGGCTATATCGTCGCACGTAAACCGTATTCCGCCGGCTGAGACCTCGTCGTTGTCCGAACCGCCAATTGACGAACGTCGTCGCCGTTGGAAAGGATGTCGGTTCGAGGGGAAGTGTCCATCCTCGGAAAGGAAGATGGCATCATGTCGCAATCAGGATTGCTGCCGCCCATCGGCATGGAGATCCCTTGCTCGAGCTACGCCGTCAACGTGCCTCTCAGCGTGAACGTCCTGGGGCTGGTCACACTCGACTTCAGAGGCGGCTGGAAGACACGTATCGAGGCCAACATCTCCGGTGGCTTGGGCGGCGTGAAACAGAAGATCATTGGCAACGAGTGGTCCGCCGACTCACCGGTGCTCGGTAAGGTCACCATCAGCCAGTCGGAAATCGAGACGACGCCGCTCAGCCTCCTCGAGGTTATCTCGAACTCGCCGCTGGTCCTTCGGGATACGATGTTTCTCGATTGGACGATCACGATCGAAAAGCCACCGGGGGGCGGACCGCCCTTGCAGCTGTCCAACACCAAGACGGCCCGGCTGCTCAAAAGCGAGCTCAGAACCTTTCCGCCGCAAGGTGACATGTATCAGCTTCAAGAGCCGATCGACCTTGCGCCCGTGGGCAGCCCGGGCCAGGTCGTCGCCACCCTCCTCCAATTCCCGCTCACGGTGAGTCACAACCCGTAGTGCCTGCAGTGGCCGACCGCGCGTGTGGGCGTTCGATATGCCCACACGCGCGGGTGCCCCAAATTGGATGTCATCCGACTCGAGCGATTCGCGACTTGAATGCCGCTCAAAGGATGGAAGTACGTACTTGCGGACCGAGCCTTTCGGCCATGGTTTGCCATATTGAAACGCTCCCGACACACCGCACGTAAACCGACGGCTTACTTGTCCGACATGGCTGTACGAATCGTCGGAAGTGAAGTTATTCCCAGCACTTTGATATGCGAAAGGGTTGAAGAAGATCCCTCGATACCTTAGACTCATCGACTCCGTGAATCGCGTTTCTCGACACCGCTCCGCCCTGCTCGCCGCCCTCTGCGGCCTGATGGCGCTTATTTTTTGCGCGGTGCCCGTGGGTTCGTCGTTCGCGGCTTGGGCGACGTCGACGTTTTTGGCCGCGCCCGCATCCGCAAGCGTCCCCACGCACGTGGCGATCGACGGCGAGCGGAGCGAACGCGACGGACAAGACGGAAGCACGGCGGCGGCCTTCGCTCCGGAAGAGGAAGAAGACCGTCAGGACGAGCCCGTCGCGAAGTTCGAGCGGGTGATCGACACCTCGCAGCACGGCAAAGATGTAGAGGCGTGGGAGCGGATGTCCATCGAGCGGCCCGTCAGCGACGTGGACGCCGAATGCCCGAGTCCCCCTCCAAGAGCCTAAGGGCACGAGCCTAATCCACCAGCCTAGTCGTACGTCTGCGCGACGGCATCGGGGCGCTATCCGCTCGAAGAGCCCGCACGTGACGGAGCGGCGAACGCTCGCCTAGCGCGAACGTTCGTGGTTCGGCCTCAACGGTGGCTCCCCCGGCTCCTCCAAGGTCAGCTGGAGCGACTCCATGGCTTGATTTCGTGATTGGCAATCGGAACTCTCCGAATGCAAACGGCGAGATCGTTTAGTTGGCATTCGGCATTACCGAAATGCGACGCACCGATCCATTCGAAACTCGACACAATCAGCATTTCGACCCATCACGAAAACGCCCCTTGCAACTCACGCATCGACGCTTCATATCGTCTACGGCGCACCGCGGTACGATTCAAAAGACCTCGAGTGAGGTCGGCCGGTGTCGAGTGCAAAGTGGATTTTCGATTCGAATTCGAAATCGGCAATCGATGAAGAATAAATCGGTACACCACCAAGTTGTCCCCACGTCCAAGGGGGGAAGGCAAACGGCGCCGCGCATTCATCGGGCGGCGCCCGGGCGCGCCAACCCTACTTCACTTGGCCATACTCACTTGGCCATACTCACTTGAAAAGCGTCATTCCGAACTTCGCGGAACGACCGTTCGAATTTAGACGAATTTTTTGAAAGATAGATGGGGCAGCGCGCGGACCTCGGCGCCAAGTCGAGGCTCGCGGCCCATCGTCTGGATGCCTCGGAGCCAACATGCAAAAGCTAATTCAGGGAATTCACGAATTTCAACGCAGCATTTTTCGCCCGCAGCGAGAGCTCTTCGAAAAGCTGGCCAAGGGGCAAAACCCGGACACGCTCTTCATTACGTGCTCGGATTCGCGCGTCAATCCCAACCTCATCACACAGACGGAACCGGGTGAATTGTTCATCATCCGAAACGCGGGAAACATCGTGCCGCCGCACAGCCTGCACGTCGGAGGTGAGGCCGCCACCATCGAATACGCGATTGCCGCGCTCAAGGTGAAGGACATCATCGTTTGCGGCCATACGCGTTGCGGGGCCATGAAAGCCGTTGTCCATTCGGAGGACGTCAAAGAGCTCCCGCGCGTTGCCGGCTGGTTGGCGCATGCAGAGGCCACGCGGCAGATCATCCGCGAACACTACCGGCACCTCGAAGGCGAGGCGCGCGTCACGGCGACCGTTCAGGAAAACGTGCTCGTGCAGCTCGAACACCTGCGCACGCAGCCGATGGTCGCCGCCGGCATCGCCGGAGGAACGCTCCGCCTCCATGGCTGGGTGTACAAAATCGAGACCGGCGAAGTGTACGCATTCGATCCCGAGCAACGGCAATTCTCGCCCGTCGCCGAAGCACGCCTGCCCGCCGCCCCCGAACCCTTTACCCACTTTCAATCGATCTGAGCCTCTTCGATGGAATCGACATCCCATACCCGCAGCAGCCGCACCTACTCCCAGGACCTCCTTGCGTCCGTCGTCGTCTTCCTGGTGGCACTTCCGCTGTGCATGGGAATCGCCATCGCATCCGGAGCTCCGCCCGCCGCCGGCCTCATGACCGGCATCATCGGCGGGCTCGTGGTCGGAGTCATCCAGGGCTCTCCTCTGCAGGTCAGCGGCCCCGCGGCGGGCCTCACCGTCATCATCTGGCAACTCATTCAAAGTCATGGTCTCGGTGCGCTGGGGGTCATCGTGCTCGTCGGAGGCGCCATTCAAGTTGCGGCCGCCCTCCTCAAAGGAGGCCGTTGGTTCCGCGCGGTTCCGCCCTCGGTCATCCACGGCATGCTCGCCGGCATCGGCGTGCTCATCTTCGCCGGCCAGTTTCACGTCATGGTGGACGACAAGCCGAAGAGCAGCGGCTGGTTGAACCTCCTCAGCATCCCAATGGCGGTGTGGAAGGCGCTCTTCCCCGAAGGGAACGTCCATCACCAGCAGGCTGCCTTGGTCGGCGTCATCAGCATCGCGACCCTCCTGCTGTGGACGCGTGTGCCGGCTCGTTTGCGCTTGGTGCCCGGCCCCCTCGTCGGGGTCATCGTGGGAACGATCGTCGCCAACGTCTTCGGCTTCTCGATCGCCCACGTGAACGTGCCAAGTGACCTCACCGCGGCCGTCGCACTGCCAACGACGGACTCGCTGCAACTGCTGATGAATCCGGGCATCTGGGGCACGGCCTTGGCCTTGGCGGTCGTGGCCAGCGCGGAGACGTTGCTCTGCGCCGGCGCGGTGGACCGCATGCACACGGGACCGCGCACGAACTACAACCGCGAGCTCCTCGCCCAGGGTATCGGGAACATGCTCTGCGGCCTCGTCGGCGCACTCCCCATGACGGGCGTCATCGTTCGTTCCTCGGCCAACGTGCAGGCCGGTGCACGGTCCAGGCTTTCCGCCATCCTGCACGGCGCATGGATCCTCGTGCTCGTGATGGCGCTACCTCAAGTCCTGCGGCTCGTGCCGGTGGCCAGCTTGGCCGCCATCCTCGTCTTTACCGGCTACAAGCTGGTCGACTTCAAGACGATGAAGGAGCTTTCCAAGTTCGGAAAGAGCGAGGTGGCCATCTACGCCGTCACCGTCCTCGCCATCGTCGCGACGGACTTGCTCAAGGGCGTGTTGGTGGGCCTCGGCCTGGCCGTCGCAAAGCTTCTCTACCGCATGTCCCGCATCGAGATTCACCTCGAGGACATCCCCGAGCAGGCTCGCGCGGTGCTCCGTCTCCGTGGGACGGCCACGTTCTTCCGGTTGGCCGACATCGCCGAAACCGTGGAGCGCGTGCCGCCGGGCCGCGAGCTGCACATCCACTTCGACGAGCTCGACCACCTCGACCACGCCACCCTGGAGTTCCTCACGAACTGGGAGAAGCAGCATCGCACGCAGGGCGGCTCCGTCGTGGTCGACTGGCATGCCCTCGAGCAACGTTACCATTCGCACCGTCGCAACCACGGTAAGCCCCAACATCCGCCCGAGGGTGACACCGCCATCGCCAAGGAGGGAGACCCCCTCGCGGGGGCCGCCTGACAGCCATCCACTTTGTTCAGGGTTGGGCTGCGATGTCTGCTAGTTGAAGAGCCGTGGCATCGGCGAAGGCAGCATCGAACGAAGCGTTGCGTCCGCTCGCAGTACCCGTAGGGCCGCGGCTCGAGCGCGTGCTCGAAGTAGCCTATCGGGCGCGGCGAGCCGTGCTCCTCGAAGGGCCCACCGGCATCGGCAAAAGCGAGATCGTGCGGGGTGTGGCCGACCGACTCGGCATCGCCACCATCGTGCTGGACTTGAGCCTTCTCGAGCCGCCCGATCTCGTGGGCCTGCCCGTGGTGAAGGACGATGGGCGCACGCACTATGCGCTGCCGTCGGTCTTGCCGCGCGATGGCGCTGGGCTCCTGCTTCTCGAGGAGCTCAATCGCGCCGAGCGGTACATCCAGCAGCCTGCCTTGCAGCTGCTCTCCGCGCGGCGGCTGCACGAGTACGAGCTTCCGCCGGGGTGGATCTGCGTGGCCACCGTCAACCCGCAGACCGCCGAGTACCACGTGACCGCCCTCGACAAGGCGCTGCGTGCCCGCTTCTTGCAGGTCAACGTGCGCGCGGACCGCGGAGCGTGGCTCGCCTGGGCGCAGACGCACGATCTGCATCCGGGCATCGTGGCGCTGGCCCACACGCACGAGCGCATTCTGGACGACGTTCCACCGCGCACGTGGGCGTACGCCTCGGAGCTTTTGTGCGCCTTCTCGCCGGCCGAGTTGCACGATGGCGCGCTCCTGCGCGATGCACTGGGTGGCTACCTGCCCGCGGCGTGGATCGAAGCGCTGCTGGCGTCGCGAGCCTCGTGGGGCTCGCGGCTCTCGTTCGACGTGCGCGAGCTCCTTGCCGGCTACACCGCCGACTCGCCGCGAGCGCGTGAGATCGCCGGCTACCGTGATCGCGGGCAGACGGACCGCATCGATGAAATCGTGCACCGCTTGGCGCCACTCCTCGCGGGGCCCGAGGCCGGGGTGCTCGTCGCGCAGAAGCAACTGCTCCTTGCCTCCTTCGAGGCGCTGCTCGCCGATCTGCCGGGAGACCAACGCGAGAAGCTACAAGAGGCCATCGGCTCCAACGTGACGGCGACGTCGCTCATCGACGTCGAGCCCAGCGAGCTCTTGGCCCGCTTTCCAGGCAGCGCCGCGGAGAAAAAGCTCGCCGCGTGGCGCGCCGATCCGGTCAAACGCCACCGCATCTCCTTGCTGATCACCGCGTTGTGCGTCTTCGTGGAGCAGCCCGCACGCCTTCCGGAGCTCAAAAAGAGCAACGTCGCGCGCACCAGCCTGGGGCACGTCCTCACGCAACTGCCCGAACGCGAAGCCTTGGTGCTCGTGGAGACGTTGAAGCGCATCGGCATCACGCCGGTGAGGCCTGGCACGTGAGGCTCGGCACATGAGGCCCGAGAGGTGAGGCTCGGCACGTGAACGCGAGCAAGCCTGCGAGCGAGCTCGAAACGTGGCTCGACGGGTTCGTGCGCGATCCCAGCTTTCTCGAGGCGTATCCTTATTACGCCGCCATTCTGGCCAAAATTACGCCGGTGGCCGACCCGTCGGTGAAGCGCATGGCCATCTCGCTTTACGAGGGCCGACTCTATTTGCACGTCAACGTCGAGTCCTTCATGGCCGAGCCCCAGTTTCTGCGCGGCGTGCTTCTGCACGAGGTGCACCACGTCGTGTTGGGTCACCTGACGCATCCCAAGTTCGTCGACGTCGAGGAGCCCGAGCTGATGGACCTCGCCGTGGAGATGTCCGCCAACGAATACATCGAGGAGCCATTGCCCCCGGCGGTGACCTGTCGCGCGTACTCCGCGGTGGGCATTCGCCCCGGCCAGAGCACGCGCGAACGCTACGAGATCCTCGTCGAGTACGCGAAAAAAACGGGCGCGCGCCCACGGCCGTCGGCGGGCGAGCAAGGCGCGGGCACCGTGGACGATCATCGCTTTCTCGCGCGCGGGCGGGCGGCACCGGGCGGTGTGGCGCAGACGGCCATCCTCGTTTCGAACGCGGTGAGCGAAGAGAGCCGCGAGGGCGAGCACGAAGAGGCGCAGCAAGACCGCGACGTGCCCCGCCGATTCCTCCTCGCCGGACGAACCCCGGCACGCATCGTCGAAGAGCTCATGGACACGACGCGCATGCCCGACGAGCCCATGGACTGGCGCGCGGCGCTTCAAATGTTCGCCGCGCGCGCGCGGGCGCCGGTGCACACGTGGTCGCGTCCCAGCCGACGCTTTCCCCATCGCATCTTCGAAGTGCCCGGCCGCAGCTGGTCGCTCCGCAGCTCGGACATTCCACACCTGCTCATCGCCATCGATACATCGCTCAGCATGTCCAAAATCGAGCTGGAGGACATTGCCCGCCAACTGACCGTGCTTTCCGAACGGGCGCACGTCATCGTGGCCGAGTGCGACGCCGCCGTCTCGCGTGTGTACCCTTTCGCGGGGAGCATCGACAAGGTCACCGGCCGCGGCGGCACCGACCTGCGCCCGGTCTTCGCGCCCGAGATCCTCGGCGCCCACGACGTCGATGGCGTCGTCTACTTCACCGACGGCGACGGCCCCTTTGCGCCCGAGCCCCCGACGGTGCCCACGCTCTGGGTCCTCACCAAGCCCACGACCTTCGCCTGCCCCTGGGGACAGCGCGCACGGCTACGGCCACGTCACAAATAACTGAGCCACGCGGAGCGATTTCGCCGTTTGAGCGCCGCGAACCAGTGGCACGGCCCATAGAGCACCGCCAGGACCACGAACCAAACCACGTACACCGCGCCCAGGCCGTAGCCATGTTCCCCGACGACCCGCGCGCTCGCGTGAATGAGCGGCAGGTGCACGAGGTAAAAGAAGAGCGGCACGCGCCCGAGTACGAGAAAGGGCTGCGCGATGCGCGACTGCGCCACCGCAGGGCGATCGAGCGCGGCAAGCGCCAGCAACGCGGGCCCGAGGGTCATGGCCAAATAGAGCAGCGACGGCGGATACTTCGAGCAATTGAGAAACGACATGAATGTAAACAGCGCACCACGCGGCTGCGAACTCCAGGGATGCGGCTCTCCGTAGACATTCGCGGCGCGCAGCACGACGAAGAACAGGAGCACGGCCGCACCGAGCCACGCCACGCGACGACGCCGCAACGCCACCTCGCCCTGAAGAAGCGCGCCAAAGGCATACCCCACCGCCATGACGCCCATCCACGGTACGAGCGGGTACGCGACGTAGATTTTGCTCGCGCCAACCATGAGCAAGGGGCCCGATTCGTGCACCAGCCTCCAAACGAACTTGAACGAGCCGAGGCCCTCGGCGCGTACTCCATCGAAGGCGTCGTGCAGGCCAATCATGGCCAGCCCGAAGAGGGCTATCGCCCGCAGCGGCAAAAAGACGAGCGCCGACAGGGCCACCATGCTCCACCCCAACGCCCATATGACTTGGAGCATCACCTCCCCGGAGAAAAGCTGCCACGACCACCCAATGCGAACGTAGGCAACCTCCACGAAGACGAGCCAGAGCCCACGGGTCAGGAGAAACTTGGCCAGTTCCGACTTGGGCCGGCGGCTCAAAAACGCGCCCGTTCCCGCGAGGAGCATGAAAACCGGTGCACAGAAGTGCGTCATCCACCGGGTCGCGAAGAACGCGGGCGTCGTTTGGGCCAGGTCCGTCGGCTCGAACTTGGCACTCGAGAAAAAGTGGCGCACGTGGTCGAGCGCCATGACGGCCATCACGATGCCGCGCACGAGGTCCACCGACTCGATGCGTTGATTGGCGCGATTCATTCCGATCCGCAAACCGTAAGAGCCCATCGTGACGCGACCGTATCACGATCATCAAGGCGTGGATCGAATGGCCCCGTCGCTCGACGCGTAGCGCTGCGCGTGTGAAGAAGTGTGTAGGCCGTGGCGCCCGTGGCCGCGCGCGGGCATGCTCCGGGCATGAGGAGCGCGCTTTCCTTGGCGTTGGCCAGTTTTGCTTTGGTCGGTTTCGCTTTGTCGTTTCCGGCCGATCTTGGGGCGGCCGATCTTCGGGCGGCCGAACCGGCCACGCGCCCGGTGCCGGCGGAGGTGCTCGCGAAGCTCGCGGATGCGTCAGCCAAGTTCGAGGCGATGATGCGTCGCGCCTCGTTCACCGTGAAAGGCCGCATGGATGACAAGGAAGGGACCGCCCGCGTCACCATGCAGGGCGAGCACGCCAAGGTCGAGATCCTCCGATACGCCGAGGACGGGCAAGACAAGACCGCGGAGGCGAAGCAAAAGCAGGCCGAGCGCGCACGGGAACCGCGCAAGCCGCGCTCATCCCGCGACGAGATCCATCTCCCCTTCCTTGCCAGTGAGCAAACCAAATACGACTTCTGGGTCGGTGACGGCGACGCGGGCGATCCTACGCACATGCGCGTTTTTTTCCACGCCAAGGTCCCTGCGGAAAATCTGATGAACGGCTCGGCGTGGGTCGATGCGCGTTCGGGCGATCTGTTGACGGCGAGCGTCACGGCGAGCAAAACGCCCGCCTTCATCGACTATGTGCGCGCCAAACTGGAATTCGACGAACATACCGCGATGGGCCCCGCCATCTCCAAGCTCGAGTTCGACACCGCAGGGGGCTTTCTCTTCGTGCGAAAGCACTACACCGGCTCGGCCACATTCGCCTCGTACGAGCTCAGGCCCTGAAGATCACCGTCATGTCATGCGCGGGCGCGGTGATCGCGGTAGATGCGGCGCACGAAGGCTCCGACGGGGCGGCCCCGCGTTTCCCGAACCAGGTCGAGCACGGGCTGTGGCAGAGGCTCCAACGAGTGGAGCGATGGATAGGCCACTTCCGACTCCGGCGGGAAGACGCCCACGGCTGCGAACGCGGCGAACGTGAGATCCGCCGCGGTGAACCGGTCGCCGGTGAGGTACGGCCGCCCGTCGCCGAGGCGCCTCTCGGCGTCATCGAAAACGCGCCGCACTTCATCGCGGGATTGTGCGGCGGTGCGCGCGTCGATCTTCATGAATCGCTTCATCATGAGACGCACCGCCGGGTACGTCCACCGCAACGTGGCCCGTTCCCACGATGGCGTCCCTCGATCCATGAGCTTTCGCGCCGTGTCGCGATTCGGCAAAATATAGAAATACATCACGCGGCGAATGTGCGGCCCGAGACGCTCGTCGTAGTCGTCCTCCAGCGCCCGCACCTCGGCGCGCCGACCGCCATCGTCCGGATAGAGCTTGCGTTCCGGCGGCGCGAACGCATCGGCATGCGCCAAGATGTCCGTCGAGTCACCGAAAACACGCCCCCCCGCCACGAGCACCGGCACCGAAGTGCGCGGGCTCGTGGCACGCCAAACCGCAAGGCGATGGAGCACCGGTGCGTGCCCTTCCTCCACGTAGTCGTATCCCGTGTAGTCGAGCGCCCACCGGGCCTTCTCGCAAAAGTGACTGAACGGGATCGTGACGAGGGTCGCCATCCCCCGCACGATACCCTTCGCCGGCCGTCAGGGCAGCGCCGAATAGACGTACGGTCCCTTGCCGTA
>Ga0307507_10006672_pt1 | contig 17468 bp, 3 predicted proteins | sample 7_EM_MG_FD_207223 | JGI IMG/M metagenome (GOLD analysis project Ga0307507, IMG submission 207223) | Populus trichocarpa ectomycorrhiza microbial communities from riparian zone in the Pacific Northwest, United States - 7_EM | ecosystem: Host-associated > Plants > Roots > Unclassified | place...
CAGATTGCACACGTCCGTGCAACCCGTAGAGCCACAGACGCGTGTCATATCGGGAAGGAACGCGTTCGTTCTGCCGGACTTTCAGTTCAGATTCAATCTGACGCTTTTGCAACCGAACGACCCCTAACATTCTTACTTATTCCCCGAACTCGTGGTTCTTAAACTTGCGTCCTATACTTATATAATAATACGCTTCAAACTGAGCTACTACTCTTCCCCATCAGTTTTCGTCCGTTGTGGGTTCTTGAGCTGTCCTTATTGCGCCCTATAAGTCTAGAGCTTTCCTCATCTCTTCTTAAAAATCTTAGACCTGTAGCCTTTTGCCTTTATCAAGTGGTAAACTAGTACTAACAGTCGTCTATCTACTTAATCTTTTGTTAACATTGCTCCTTCTATCTTATAAAGTAATAGATGCCGTATCTAACGGTGTTATAATACCCGTTACTAAACCCTATTTGGTAATGGTTTTAGTTTTAGCTTCTATTTCGACTTCTCTAAGGTTTGCATACTCCCAGTAAGCTGCCTTTACTGCCTTATTGTTAATAAATGCTTCGCCTACGCCGAACTTATTATCTTTAATGTCCAATCTGTGAGCTGGTTCGTTGGTTCCTCTAAACTTAGATAACTTTAGCTCCTACAGCCAATAGCTTACGCCATACTTAGCGTCCTTATAAATTTGGTATGCATTATTATAACAAAATACAAAACTATTAATTGAACATTCTTTTGTTCCTTATAGCGCACCATCATCCTTCTATACGTACATGTTATCTGTTGGTCTTATTCCCTTTACCATATAGTTACTCTAACCACCTCTATAGTCTCTAGCGAAATTACCTTATTTTCCGCAATTTATATAAGCTCTATCTCTAAACTACTGACTTTGCTATAGAGTCCGCCTAAACGTCTTCTACTGCTGAGATCCCTGGTTTGGCCTCTGCTCCTAGGTCCTATAATTACTTAATCCTTAACCTCTAGGTTTCTATAGTTTCTTTATCCATCTCTTAGACTCTTTTATACCGCTTAGGTCTATTAGCTCTGCGCTATTCTATAGTTTTTAACTTTACGTCTATTAATGCGTACTCTGCGACTTATATAACTATAGAACTCTATCCTAGCCTCTCTTAGCCTGCTCCCTTTAGTAGATCCTATTATCAATCTTAATTACTTAATCAATTAGCTCCCTTAGGGTGTCCGTATCTTCTATTAGGATAATTACGTCCTGGACTTTAGCCTTAAGTCCCTGTTTATACTATGCCATAAGCGCCTTGTTATTCTATTTAACCTATATAGTAAGCGTCTAAAACTGTGTCGTATACTCTATTACTAAAGTTCTTTGTGCTAGGTTCTAAAGCTTTCGTTCTACTATAGTTACTGCTTCCGGATCTCTAAATACTTATATTAGCCGTTCCGCGAACCCGTTCTAGTTAGTAAATATATACCGCACTTCTTAGTTAGTGGTCGTTATTCCGTTTACTTAGATTTTGGTAAGGTAAGATTTAAACTACTTAAGTGCCCTTTCTATTAAGAATAGTCCTGCGTATGCTACTTAATCCATAGGTGTTGCTAACTTTGCTCCTTCCTGTATAACCTTAAAATGCATCTACGAAAGGAATCCCTTAAACTTTAACTTCTCTCCTAAGAACCGTTTGATTAAAGGTAACTTAACCTTTACTACTCCAATTCCATTAATGCGTTCTTTAAGTATCCTATTATTATCTAATAAGCGATCAACCATTTCCTATAACTAACCTTTTATAATTAACTATAAATTAGTATCTGCTATACTAGTGTCTCCGCTTATTCCTAAGGTAGTTGCTGCCGTCAATAGCGTTATAACTAGTGCTTTAGGTGGCATGTTGTTCGACTTTATTAATACCGTAACCTTAGTAGTAAATGTGTAACGGAACCTTATAGTAGTTACTACGGTGGATTCGTTAATAGGCTAGGTATATAGGTAAACAAGAAGTTAATAACTTAATAATAACTAGTGGAGTAGTTACCCAATAGATTAACTCCAATTGTATTCTAAGATTCACTATAAAAAGAGAACTATCTAGGTAGGGACTATGGTCCTTTAAATACATAACCTTACTCCTAAGAAACCCCTTCGCTCCGTAAGGTATATATACTCTGTCTGCTCTATTACAGATCCCACAGACCGTACAGATTATACAGATTATATTACGTGACTCGGCTACTATTCCTCATTACATGGTTCTACCGGTTCCATTCTAGACCATACCTATATCAACTAACTAGCTTCTTCCAACTCTTCTCCAAGTAGTCGTAACATTGTACTTAAGCTGTCCGTAACAATAAGCTTAAAGTTAATGCGGACTACTTCCCTACTACTTAAGCTAAGATGGCCTATATCCCTAGCTGTACTGGTAAAGACGTATAGATATATCTACGTCTATAATATGCCTAGGACTTAGCAGACCCCTTCCTCTCTAAAAAGGAGATAATTAACTACCTATTTTTTATTTATAAGGGCCCCTTTAAGATATAGAACGCCCACCTTAATTATAAAGCCCTTAACATAAAAATAACGGAGACTTTTTTATCCTTTAAACCCACTTTCTATACCTAGCCAGCTAAGCCTAAATTCCCTATAAAAACCTAATGCCAGACCTCTTTAATAAGCTTACCCTAGACCTATAGCGCGCCGTACTGCTAGTTTTTATTACTATATAAACACTAAAGGCACTTATAAACCACTACCTAGCTATTAATTAAGGCCTTTATTAAATTAAGGTATAAGCTAAGCAGTATAAAGTTAGAAACTCTTTAAACCAGACTATAAGTACTATAAGAACGGCCTATAGTGCCCTAGCATAATTAGTAACTTCTACAGCACCAGCCATGCAGCCTGCCGTTAATTTAGTAGCTAGCCGCGCAGCTAGTCCTACCATAGGTCCGGCGTATACTCGGCCTATATATAGCAACCCCTATAGATAAGCCCTTAGTAATTAAGGATCTTACTTTTTATATAGCTAAAAGGACTACTTTGTCAAAGACTGCCTAATAAAGGTAAAAATAGATAAGGTTATATTAATATAGAAGGATAGCGCGGAGTTAGAAAAAGAGAAACCCTAAAGAAAGACTTCTCTCTAGGGTTAAAAGAGATTTGTATAATTACAGCACCTGTCGTACCAACCGCGTGCTTACGCGTTCGGTACGCCGAGTACGCGTTTACGCGTTTGGTGCACCAACCACCCGCTTATACGTCTGGTGCACTTCTGAAGCACTGACCAATTAGGGGGGAGGCGCATTAGTATATAGACTATATAGTCTGCTTCATACAATTAACAGTCACCACCATCCTAAAGAACATACGATACTATACGTATTTTGTGCCCCGGGATATAACTCACTTGTATTATTAAGTTAATACAAACACTAATTAGTGAGCGCGCATAGATTAGTAATTACTCGACACCTCCTACCAAGCGATATACGACAGCGACCACCTGTTTAGACTTCTAGTACGACCTGCTAGAAGGTCGGAAGTTGGGGATTACAGACCTATTACCAACTCTGTATACTTATTCAAGTCTTAGTACGGTTTACTAGAAGTTTATAGACGCGAATATAGACCTTTACGGAACCCCCTACCCTCCTGCAAACCACTACGGACCCGTTAATTGATTTTACGGACCGTTACAAGACCTCCTCCACCCGCTACAAGCTACCACCACCCACTATAGCTTATACAGATATACTACGCTATATAATATGGCAGATATAACTAAGCAAATTAGTGAGGGTTAAAAGAAGTGGAGTTAGGGAGTCGACCTTACGTCTACAGATGGCGTTAATAACTACATTAATTTCAAAATCCTTGAATACGGACACTATAAGCTCCTAAACGACGACCTATAGGAGTAATATAAGGAAGACTTTGCGGACTTTATAGAAGCTATTCTTAAGGCTTATAACCCTACTGCTATCCATAACCTACGAACCCTTTTACGTCACCAAGGTGTATGGGTTGAAAAGGATAAACAAGTCACTATTGCACGGTCCTTATATAACACAATATAGGAGGAGGACCAAACGGAATGGACTAAAGAGGAGATCCTAGACCAGGTTAAAGCCACTAATAAACTCTTTACTTCTCCCAAACTTAATAGCATTGCTGGCCTTATACCTAACCTACTTAACTAAACTCGTCCTATAAACCTAAGCAATTTCGGAATTGATCTTACGGGCCAAAGTACACCTAGTACTTAAGTTATGGACCGTAATACCCCCGTAACCCAAATTACGGACCGCAATACCCCTGAAAATTAAATTACGGACCAAACCCCTTTTGTTGTTTAAGTCATAGATCCGCAAACCACCTAAGCAAAGACCTATAGCAAGGAGCTAGCTAACCTGGCTAAGCTCTACACCAACAAATCCAAGTATAGCGGTGAAAACGACAACTTTGACTTTAAACTGACTATCTTTACGGACCTCTGCTAGAAGGCTAACATTCCTAAACAAGAGTTTAGCCAAGCCTACTCTACCATACTACGCGGCCTAGCACTTAACCACTACTATACCAACCTTAAGAGCAACCCCCTTGGTGTCCCCTTTAATAAGCTATGCAAAGCTACCTATAACTACTTTAAAGGACCAGAATATAGGCGTAATATCCTTACCTAATAGAATGCGACCAAGCTATGGACCGTAATCAATAAAAACACCGAAAAATTGACTATAGAGTGTCTGCAAATCCTTATTAAAGACCTCCGGCACCTATAGCACGGCCTTGACGCTAAGCTTCAAACAGACAACTTCCTGCACAATAAACTTATTACGGCTTGCCAGGAAGTAGAGCCCTATAAGTACGCCTATTACAAGCCTGCAGACACCTTAGCTGGCCTCATTAATAACCTACGCTCCTCTATTGTAACATACGAAGTCTTAAACCCACTAGGCAGCACTCAAGCCTTTGCCACGGATATTTAATATCCGTAGACAGACTCAGACGTCTACTTTACGGACCGCCGTTACCGCTAGCAGCACCTATACCGACCAAGTCCCACCCGTAACCCCCGCAGCAACTCCCATATAAAAGCATACCCCCGCAGACAAACAAGCTAGAAATGCTTCGTGTATGGCAAGGAAGAATATTGGTCTATAAGGTATACCTAGGAAGAACATAATAGGTCTAAGAAGAGATTTAATAAACAGATTAGCCAGTTTATCTTAGAATACAAAGGAGAGGAAAAAGAGGAGCCCCCTAATAAGTTAATAGAAGCCCTTATAATTAACTTTAACCTAGACAACTAGGAATAGGAGACCTTAGAGACGTTCCTAACTACTTTTAGACCTTTTACGGATAGCCAAGCCTTTAATATTACGACCGTATTAGCCGACCGTTTCTTTATACACTCAGTTGCGCCCGAAAACCATTCCGCAAGCACCCCTGTTACGGACATTATAGATTATAAGCAGGACCCATTTACATATATTACTACAGAACGCTATACCCCTAAGGAATTCTACGGTGTTATGATTAACACAGGCGCCTCCAAGAAGTCTACTGTAGGTTGCGGACAATACCTTGCATATAGGACCACCGCAAATAATAATACGGACATTGACACTATGTAAACTGGGGCCGTAAACGTCCAATTTGGCATTAGCTTAACTGCATTAATTAAATTAGTTACAGTTAAGACCCTAATTAGCCTAGTTAACTTCTATATAGTAAAAGCAGACACCCCTTTCTTACTTTGCCTTGCGGATATAGACAGGTTACAGGTTTACTATAATAATATTACGGACACTTTAATCGGCCCCACAACTGCCTTAGGAAGCAAGTATATTACCCTACTAATTATACAACGATTTGGACACCCGTTCCTTATATAGGGAGAGACTTTACGGACCTACATTTAGGAATCTTTTAACTATAACCCGTGCTACCTTACCAGTACGGAGATCCACTGTCTGTACTGCTGTTTCGGCCACCCGTCAGCCAAAAAGCTATATAGAGTCCTTGAACGCTCTAGACACAATAACGTTAATAGGAAGGCAGTTAATTACCTAACTAAATACTGCTCCTTTTACTAGAAATACGGACGTTCCCCAGGCCGATTTAAGTTTACCCTTTATAAGGACCTTAACTTCAACCATTTAGTATACATAGACATTATGTATATTAACGGCAGCCTAGTATTATATATAATTAACGAGGCAACCCGCTACTAAGCCGCCCATTAGTTGCAAAATATATCCGCAAAGCATACTTGGGATATTTTACGGACCTGCTAAATTAATATATACGTTGGACCTCCTAAGTATATTACCCACGACGCTAGTAGGAACTTTATTAGTAAGGAATTCCAGCAGTATGCTATAGCCATGGCTATATTAATAAAAGCTGTTCTAGTTGAGGCATATTAGTCCGTTGGGCTTATTAAGCGAGCTTACCTAGCTCTATGGAAAGCTTATTAGATTATTATGGACGAGTGTAAGAACATCTAAAAGGAACTAGCTTTATAGATAGCCGTAAAAGCTATTAACAACACCACTGGCCCTAATGGACTAGTACCCACCCTCTTGGTTTACGGAGCCTACCTAAAAATAAGCAACCTAGGCCCCCCTGCCCCGTCTATTATGGAACGAGCAGCTGCAATACGGAAGGCAATAGCCAAAATAGTCAAATTACGGGCTAAATAAACTATTAATAACGCCCTATACTACCGCAACGGACCTAATACGACCTTAGTACACAACCTCCTACTTAATTCTGAAGTCCTTGTATAGCATAAAAGCGGTAATTGGACTGGACCTTACTATCTACTAGCCATAGAAGACGAGACCTGCTGTGTATAGCTCCTTAGCAAACCGATAAGCTTCAGAAGCATATCCGTAAAACCCTATTTTCGGTCCAAAAACACCTATAACGTCAAGCCAGACGAACCAGAAGCACCTACTAAATTAGGTAAACTAGAAACACCCGCCAAATTAAATAAACTAGAAGCATCCTTGCCTACCCTAGAGGTCCCCTAGAAACCCACTAAACCTACTAAACCTGCCATAAAGCGTAGCTAAGGACGCCCCTGTAAGAACTCTGTAATAGAGAATCACCTAACCTCTATAGGTATATCCATAAGGCAATCTCCACTTGCGGATATATTAGTTCTAGTACAGGAAACCCCTTTTACGGACTTACGACGCAAAGAGATTAACGGACTACTTAAAAAGGGCGTCTTTGTGGTTATAACAGAGAGAGACGTTCCGCAAGGCGTCTATATATTTAACTCGCGCTTTATTAACAAAATTAAGCACCCTAGTACTGACAAAGCCTTTAAAAAGTTAAGGCTTGTTATATAAGCTTATAACAACTAGGGAAAGGACTTAGTCCTTATACAATTGCCTATAATCCAATAAGTTAGCTAACGGATTATACTTGTACTTATATCTGGCCTACAGTAAAGTAAACCCGTAGCTCTTTACCTACGGGATATCTTACAAGCCTATATACAATCTAATACCTACCTAAGTAGGGACATCTTTATACGACCACTGCTAGAGCTTAATTTGCAACCAGGAATAATTTTATAGGTTATAAAACTACTCTATAGAGTGCCAGAAGCTGGAAACCATTAGTTTAAGATATACCACTAGCACCACGTCTATAAACTTAAGATGGAGTAGTTAACCTATAACCCTTGCCTCCTATACGCCCTATTAAACGGCCTTGGTATTGTTAGACTCTAAATAGATAATACCCTCTTCTTAGCAAACTAGACATTTGTGGACGCTAAAGAGACTAAACTGTAAGAAGCTAAGTTCCTAGCAAAGCTGTAAGAGCAGTTAACTAAGTAGACTCTAATTAAGTTTAATAGAGGCTTAATTATACAAAAGGGCAACTTAATCTAGTTAACCTAGAAACACTAAGCTTAAAACCTAAAGCTTATTATAGTAAAGCCTATGGACCTTACTAGTTCCCACGGAGAGACCTATAAGACTGTAAATACGAAGGACTAATACGCTGTATAGCGTGCAAGAGGCGCCTATATTGCTATAGTCTGCCAACCTAAATCTGCCTATGACTTGTCCTTTGTGGCCCAGGTAGTAGATCCGTAAGAAGAAAATATTAAGTAGCTTAATAAGCGCATTTAATGGCAGATTAATAATGTAATAAAAGGACTTACTTTTATACCGCTAGACCTAAATTCCATTAGCGTAATAGTATTTACGGACGCCTTCTTCGCCAATAATAGGGACCTGTTATTGTAAATTGGCTTTATAATTGTACTTACGGACCGTAATTAGGATATAAATATACTCTACTGGTCTTTAATTAAATGTAAGTAAGTAACCCGTAGTGTACTAGCTTTTAAACTATATGCACTAGCCCATGGCTTTAATATAGCAGCCGTAATTAAATTAACGATCCAGAAGATCCTATAATTGGAGCAGCTACCCCTGGTTTTATGCACCAATTTAAAGTCCCTCTACAACTGCCTAGTTAAACTAGGCATAATATAGGAGAAAAGGCTTATAGTTGACCTAATATGCTTACGTTAGGCCTACAAACAACGCGAGATTACGGAGGTTAAATGGATTAGCAGCGGAGACAACCCAGTAGACGCTATAACTAAGGCAAAGCTGTGTTAAGCTCTTAAAACCCTAATTAACACGAACAAGCTCAACCTAAAGGTTATAGAATAGGTAGAGCGAGACTGACGGAGCATTTATGGTTCAGTTACGGCCCGTCAGAAGGCCGTATGGTACATTTACGGCCTGTTAAAAGGCCGTATAGTTCATTTTACGGACCGTAAGCAGGACTTACGGCCAGATTGGAGCACCATTTGGAAGGCAACCCAGAAGGCACCTTAGGAGGGATTTCCTATGTATTTTCTTATATGTTTTATGGTTCTATTAAGACAATTATAGAGGCTATATATAAGTGGTTTCATTTTCCAAGTACCGCTAGTGTATAATTATAGCACCTGTCGTACCAACCGCGTGCTTACACGTTCGGTACGCCGAGTACGCGTTTACGCGTTTGGTGCACTAACCACCCGCTTACGCGTCTGGTGCACTTCTGAAGCACTAACCAATTAGGGGGGAGGCGCATCAGTATATAGACTACGTAGTCTGCTTTATACAATCGACAGTCACCACCATCCCAAAGAGCATACGATACTATACGTATTTCGTGCCCCGGGATATAACTCACTTGTATCATTAAGTTGATACAAACAGGATTAATATATTACACATTAATTAGGGTTAGCTAGTTAGTAGAAGAAGCTGCACTATCCTTTATATTTTATTCTATAATAAATATTAAGTTTTAACCTCTACTTTAGCTAACTCTGGAGTAAATGTCTTTACCTTAACAGATACCTAATATACTATAAAGCCAGCTAACCTTTTAAATATACCCCTTAAAGAACTACCTAAACTAATTCCTATTTATGGGTATAACGGATAGATAGGGCTACCTATTATAACTATCTTGCGGATTTACCTTCGCGTAGATAAATAAAGGTAGTATAATATTCCCTTTCTTATTACGGACCTAGGAAGCTATAATATAATCTTAGAAAGAAAATAGCTAGCCTACTTAGGCCTATAGCTTAACGTTTAAAACAGACGGCTTATTTGGCCTAAAACCCTACCCTTAACCCCTTTTTTATAAAGGAAATTAGCATTATAATAGAAAACCTTATATGGCTATAGATAGATACTATTTATTAAGCCGATGCTATATATAGGGACTAGGCATTTAAAAAAGATATACAGCTTAATCTATAACGGATTTATATACTATAACGCTCCTAAACTACTAATATTGCACTATCGGTACTAGGGACCTAGAAAGCCAGTAATAAGCCAGTTAGATTAGGCCCTATATAGCCATAAAGAATAGTAAGAAAGATGAAACGCTATACTAAACGTATAGACCGGAAAGGTAACTTATAGAGGATAGGATAGGAGCTAAGGAGGGTTATAACCCTTAACTATAAAATATAGTTTATAGAATGTCTATAAAGAAACCTATAAACCTTCTACTAGTTAATATCTACAGTATTAGTGCTATAGGATTCTACTAGAACTTAAAACAGTCTAATACTATAGTAGGGTAAAATGGGCCACTGCTTTGTGCCTTGGCATTTTCCTGTATATATCAAGCCTTCGGCTTCCCTCCTTCTTATTACCACGACCTACTAGAATACATTCTTTTCTTCTCTTCTTACTAACTGTTTTACTAATTACTTCTAACTAATTACGACTAACCGACCAACCGACAGATAGACAGATAGACTGGCAGATAGCACAGTGACTTCTATCTAAGGGACACCGTACCCTTCTACAATACTATTACCTTTTTAACTAGCTTATATAAAATTAACTAGATAATTAAAGACAAGGAGGCCCTAGCCTATAACTAGCTTAGTAGGGAAAGTAAGCTTATATATAAGGAGCTAGTAGAACAGAAACTATTTCACTAATATTAGGAATTCAAAAATATATTCTCTAAGGTAGTATCTAATATGCTCCCGCCTTACTAACTATATAACTATAAGATTAAGATTAAGCCAGATAAAGAAAACACCCTTAGCTATAGCCCCCTCCGCTAGCAATCTACTAATAAGCTTTAGGCCACTAAATAGTACCTTATTAACAACCTTAATAAGGGCTTTATTAGGCCTAGCTAAGTCCCCTTTACCTTATCCATTCTCTTTATAAAAAAGACTAATAGCGGAATCTCTTTCTATATTAACTACTATAAACTAAACTATATAACCCATAGAGACTAATATCCGCTACCCTTACTTAAAGAAACACTAGCCCATATAAGTAAGGCTAAGATTTTTATAAAGCTTAATATCCGCTAGGTCTTTTGCTAAATTAGAATAGACCCTAAATTTAAGGATCTTACTATATTTTGGACCCCGCTACGGATTATATAAATATAATGTACTACCTTTTAAACCAACTAATAGACTAGCTATATACTAGCAGTATATAAATAACATACTCTTTAACTACCTTAATGACTTCTATATAGCCTACCTAGACAATATTATAATTTACTTTAAGGATAAACTAAAATATAAAGAATATATCCATAAAGTCTTATAACGCTCCGCGAAGCTGGTCTTTAGGCCAATATTAAAAAGTTAAAATTTAGTGTTAAGCGCACTAAGTACCTAGGATTTATTATTAATATAGACGGAATTAAGGCAAACCTAAAAAAACGGCTATAATTAATTAATGGGAACTCCCAAGGACCGTAAAGGGGGTATAGTTATTTCTTGGTTTCTATAACTTCTACTAACGCTTTATTAAAGACTACAGTAAGATTACTTAGCCCCTTAACTACCTTACTAAAAAGAACTAACCTTTTTATTTTAATGCTGTATATAAAAAGGGCTTTAATAATTCCGCTAAATTCTATTAAGTTAATTAAATTCTACCAAATTCCGTTAACTTAATTAAATTCTACTAAATTCTACTAACGTAATAGAATTTAGTCAAAACCTATTAAAACCCGCGTGCGCTTATACCTACACGTCTACTACCAAGACCCTTAAATATTTAGTTACAAACTTTCTATATTCCTTTCTCCTTTTTATATAACATCTTATACTTTGCAAGAGCTATATACCCTTAAATTAGATAGAATTTATATTATTCCTTCAAATCTTCCTTAAAGCCTCTTCGCGCCCTTATAGCACGGCATTACGCTAAACGCTTAGAAGAAGTCTAAAAAGTAGCCTATATAAACCTAAAAAAGACCCAGAAATTAATAAAATAGTAGGTAAATAGTAGTAGTAATTCTTTAATTAACGTCTAATACGGATCCTACTGGCCTACGCAGACTACTCCGTTACAGGGGGGAAAACTTGTGTATTTATAGGAAGAAAACCCCTGCAGTTAGGGGAGGAAAAACCCTATAAGCCATCTCAGTTGGATAAAAAACCCCGAATTGCCATGTTTGCACATAGCAGCGGCCCTATAGGCCTATAGCACGTCCTCCTCCTTAGATGTTTTGAACTCCTTGGGAACCACTGCTTCCTTCTCCAGCTTATCCATTGCTAGGGTTCACTACGTCCTAGCTAGGCCTTGCCGATCGATCGCCGTGTACTTATTGCTTCTCCCATATCTTAACCGTCCTCTATATGCTATCTCTTGTTAATCATTGCCATATACGCCTTGCCCCCCCCTTAGAGCCATCGAAGGCGTAAGGGGGATTCATCCGTTCTAGCTACCGTAATACTAACAGTGGGATATATTGTGTTGCTTTAGGTATCTTTTATACCTAGGCCCCAGCTAGGCCCTTTCTAATGGTCACCACTCCGTTAAAAGGAGACGAGGAAAACCATAGGTCGCAATCCAGCTAAGTATTTGGTAGTTAATGGTAAGTAACCGCATGCTCCGCGGGCGATCGCCCTAGGGGTTAGGAGGGGCCGTATATTTGCTCGTTCGTTCGTTCGTTCGTCCGCGCGTTCATTCGTCGATGTGAGGTCGTCAATGCTTTCAATTGGGGGTCGGGGGATGTTAGATTCCATCTCATATCCGTAAGGATTACACAGGGTTGAATAGGGGCGTAGCAGTCGTCTACTATGAAGGGGGTACCGTTAGTAGTGGTTTTCGAGATCTCACCATCCCATGTGAAAACTTTTCACTACCCCCCACAACATTTCGACCACCACCACCACCACCTACTTACAGCTGTGCGACGTCTCTGCGTTGGTTCTGCTGAGTCCAAAGACCAGCAGGTTCGTAGGCCTTACCACGTACAGGTGCAGAGTCCGATTTCGAGGACCAGTAGGTAAATAAGCATAGGTATAAGCTCGACTTTACTACAGGCAAAAAGGTTTAGGTTATAATAAAGAACTAAAAGATAGAACGGCCTAGCCGTAAACTAAACTATTAGATAATAGGACTATATAAGGTCCTTAAAAATAGAGGCAACTTATACAAAGTAAAGCTCCTAGATTTAATTAAGATCTACCCTATTTTCTTACTAGATAAGCTATAGAGAGCTATAAATAACCTATTACCTAGACAAAAGAATAAACTACTCCTACTAATTTAGGTTAATAATAATAATAAATAGGAAAGTAAAGAAATACTAGCCTGTAAACTTATAAGGGGAATACTAAAGTACCGCGTAAGTTAGAATGGATATAATCCGGACTATTACGGACGCTTTAAGTACAATGTTATAACTACTTGGAGAAAAGTTAGAGGAAGCTAGTTGGTTAATAAGGGCATGGTCCAGGATGGATCCGGTAGAGCTATATGACGAGAAATAGTAACCAAGGTTATATAATATTATATATAGTATACATAGTGTATAAAGGGGACGTATATATAACCTGTATAACACGTACCTTACGTATAAGGAGAGTTTCTTAAGAGTATAGATGTGTATTTAAGGACCTATAGTCCCTACCTAGATAGTTCCTTTCCTTATAGTAAATCTCAGAATATAATTAGAGTTAATCTATTAGGCAATCACTCTACCAGTTATTAATTACTATTATTATATTATTAACTTCTTATTTACCTATATAACCTAGCCCAATAATAAGTCCACTGTAGTATTTCCCACAAGGCTTTATTATATATTCACTACCTAGTTATAGTATTAATAAAGTTAAACAATATGTCACTAAAAGCACTAGTTATAACGCTATTTATAGTAGCTACAACCTTAGGGTTAGGAGGGGATACTAGTATAAAAGATACTAATTTACAGATAGTTATAGTGGGTTAGTTACAGGAAATAGTTAATTAATTAATAGACAATAATTAAATACTTAAAAATTAAATTAATGGAATTGGAGTAGCTAAGGTCAAGTTACCCTTAATTAAGTAATTCTTAGGAGAGAAGTTAAAACTTAAAGGATTCCTTATATAAATGCACTTTAAGGTTATATAAAAAGGAGTAAAGTTAGCAATATCTATGGACCAAGTAGTATATACAGGACTGTTCTTAATAGGGAGAGCACTTAAGTGGTTTAAATTTTACCTTACTAAAATCCAGATAAACAGAATAATAACTACTAACTAAGAAGTACAGTTTATGTTTACTAACTAGAACGGGTTTATAGAGAGACTAATATAGATATTTAAAGACCCGGAAGCAATAACTATAGTAGAAAGAAAGCTTTAGAACCTAATACAACGCACTTTAGCAATTAAGTATATAATATAGTTTTAGACACTCGCAATATAGGTTAAGTAGAATAATAAGGCGCTTATGGCATAGTATAAATAAGGACTTAAGGCTAAAGTCTAGGATATAATTATCCTAATGGAAGATATAGAAACTCTAAGAGAGTTAATAAATTAGTTAATTAAGATTAATAATAGGATCTATTAAAGGGAACAAGCTAAGAAAGGGTAAGATAGAGTTCTATAGTTATATAAGGCGTAAAGCACGTATTAATAGATATAGAGTTAAAAATTATAGAATGGCGGACTAGAGCTAATAGACCTAAGCGGTACTAAAGAACCTAGAAAATGGAGTAAGAAACTATAGAAACCTAAAGGTTAAGGATTAAGTAATTATAGGACTAAGAAGCAGAGGCTAAACCAGGGATCTTAATAGCAGAAGACGTTTAGGCGGACTCTATAGTAAGAATAGTGGTTTAAGTTAGGAGCTTATATAAATTATAGAAAATAGGGTTATTTTACTAGAGACTATAGAGGTAGTTAGAGTAACTATATAGTAAAGGGCACAAGGTTATTAGAGTATAATAATATAGATATAGGTGTATTGCACGGGACTAAGGAGTGTTTAATTAAGCATTATATATTTTATTATAATAACGCATACCAAATTTATAAGGACGCTAAGTATGGTATAAGCTATTAGCCATAAGAGCCAAAGTTAAAAGGACTTAAAGGAACTATAGAGTTAGACAAAGAATAAGATTAACTCTATAAGCTAGATTATAATATTATAGTAACATATAGATAAAGATCAGCAACAATAATAATAAAGTTAAAGTACTTATTAATTAATAGCAATAAGGAAGAAAGAGGGACTAACTAGAAGTACCTAAACCTTAGAGACGCAATAAAAGTAGAGATTAAAACCACTATAAAACGCGGTTTAGTAACAGGTGTTATAATACTATTAGATACAGCATCTATTACTTTATAAGATAGAAGGAGCAATATCTAAAGATAATTAAGTAAGTAGACAACTATTAGTGCTAGCTTACCACTTAATAAAGGCAAAAGGCCATAGGCTTAAAATTCTTAGGAAGAGATAAGAGACGCTTAAAATTCTTAAAATAAGATAAGACATACCTAAGAACCCATAACGGACAACAACTAATAGGAAAGAGCAGCAGCTTAGTTTAAAGATAAATAAATAAGTATAGGATGTAGATTTCTAGGGAGCTAAGACTTTAAAAATTAAATAAGATCTATAGCAGTTCTAGGTAAACATAGTATTTAGCTTAAAGGTTAAAAAGTTAACACGGCAATTAAGAAGTAAAACAACTTTAAGGAACCTTTTAGAAAACAAAAACCAAAAAAGAGTATAGATAAGTTTAGGCAATGAATTATTATATAGTAAGAATAAAAGCTAGACTGGAGATTAGCTATACTAGGATATATAAGGGACAGGGTATTTATATAAAAGGTTACTAATAGGCTAAGGGTAGAAACGCTGAGAGCTAAGTAGTTAAGCAACTTAGAATAAGAAGAGGATCTAGAGATTCCAACTAGGTTTACAAAACAACACACTAAAGGTTACAACAACGCAGTAATAAAGAGATACTTCCTTATAAATAGATTATATACACTTATAGAGCTATACTAAAAGTGGTATAAATAAAGAGGAAATAATAAGTGGGAAGATTTCTGTATATAGTTAGACAAAAAAGTTATACTAGATTAAGCTATATCTAAAAGACAGATAAATTACATTAAGGGAGCTTTAATTATAATATTAAAGAATCTAGAAGAATAGGCTATAGACTGGAAAGAAATAATGTAAGTATTGGTACTAGTAAACAATATAGTAGTATTTAGATTAATATGGGAGAGGTTTAAACCTAAGGATAAAGATAAACTAAGAGTTAACCTAAAACACCTAGCGCATTATATGTTAGCATAAATCGTATGTGTGGATAATATATGTAATATATATAGGATACCTAAGGATAAATATCGCAAGTATCTAATAAGGATGTACTGGATAATAGAAGAAAGGTAATACCAAGACATAAAGTATATGCATAGTTGGCACCCAGTAGAAGTTTAGGAGTTAGGTAACTTAATACTTTAACCAAAAAGGTTTCTTATAAAAGAATGCCTAGATAGATAACAGTAGTGGGAGTGCCTAGAAAACACTTATCTATAGTATATTAAAGAAAAGAAATAAACTAGGTATTAGCTATAGAGGGACTAAGTATAGTTAAGATCTAATAGCTAGTAGTTAGGAAAAGTGGAGGTCTATAAGACTAGAGGGAGCTAGTAGTAGAACCTTAAACCCTTTAAGGAATTACAGGACGATACCTAAATTTATAAGTTAAGTAGTAAGATTAGAAGTTTAGAGCGTTAGTGGATAGTAAAGCAATAAGGAACCATATATTATTAATAGTAGTTAAAAGGATTAGGTTACCATATAGACAGAAAGAACACTTATACCTATTAATAATAATTTTAGAAGATCTAATAGCCTATAGAGGAGGCATTATCAATCTTAAAATAGGACCTATTTAGTTAACCATTAAAGGGAGATAAGTTAAGATATTTTTTAATATCCTACCATTAGGAAAGGATAAGGCAATACTAGAAATACCTTAGTTACAGGAGTACAATCTAAAGATTAATTAGGTTATAGGTTAGGTTATAGGTTAGGTTAATATTAAGGATACATAATAATATAAGATATAATAACAAACTAAGATGGTATAGTACTAGGTTAGAGCGACATATAAAGAGACTAAGTAAGGCTTAAGTTATATACTAAAGAGATACCATAAGTACGGCAAAAAACTGTGGGGTCTAGAAAGCAAAAAGCTGTTAAAATATGCAGTATAGGACTATAAGATAGAATTAGAACTAGGAACAAGTCTAAGGTTCTTTTTAATCTATAAGCTTACTAAAACCAAGTTAGTAGCACTTAAAGAGTTTATCTAGAAACCCCTAAGAAAAGGGTATATTAGACCATTATAGTTATCAGCGAGATATCCAGTGTTATTTATCCCAAAGAAAAACAGAAAACTTAGGATATATATTAACTGTAGATAGTTAAATAGCATTATAAGAAAGGATAAGTATCTGTCGGTACCAATTTAATGGTATAAGTGAGTCGTGTCTAGGGGCACGAAATACGTATAGTATCGTATGCTCATTTAGACGGTGGTGACTGTCTCTTGTATTGAAGCAGACTACGTGGTCTATATACTGATGCGACCTCCCCCTAATTAGTCAGTGCTTCAGGGGTGCACTAGACGCGTAAGCGGGTGGTTAGT
>Ga0307507_10006673_pt1 | contig 17468 bp, 23 predicted proteins | sample 7_EM_MG_FD_207223 | JGI IMG/M metagenome (GOLD analysis project Ga0307507, IMG submission 207223) | Populus trichocarpa ectomycorrhiza microbial communities from riparian zone in the Pacific Northwest, United States - 7_EM | ecosystem: Host-associated > Plants > Roots > Unclassified | place...
GCGGGCTGGCCACCCGCTACGACAAGAGCCCCGAAAGCTACGAAGCCGGACTCTGCCTCCGAGGATCGATCATATGGCTCAAGTCCCTCACCCCAGCCACATGATCCGAACTCCGAACAGCTCCTAGGGGGCACCATGGGCAAGCTCCGTGCCAGTGCCACAATCTTGACACTCAGCTCCGCGGCGATGGCGACCAGCCTCGCGGTCTCCTCATGCAGCTCACACTCGTCCCCAGCCCCTAAGAGCCAGGCGAAAGTTGCAACCGTCGCTCCGGCCACGGGAGAACCCGCCGAGGCCGCGGCCTCCCGAATTGAGAAGGCGATATCCGCCGCACTGCCCGGGGGTACTTGGACCTCTCAGGTAGGCCCCTTCGTAGGGGCTTACCGGCAGCTCTGGTACACCCCCAAGCCAGTCGGCTTGGCGTTGTTCCACTCCCCTGAGTTGGCTACCCAGTCGGCACAGGGGTACAAGGATCTAGGCTTCAACGTGTACGTGGACGGCTCCGTGGCACTCCTCGTTGCCACATCGGCCACCGATGCCGAGATTGCGGCTGTAAAGGCGAACCGCTGATGCACGTCTCCACGAAGGCCGCCAAGACACGGTTACAGCCGCACCCGGGGCCCTGGCGATCGATCCGTCACAGGGCAGCGGATGCCGATAGGCCTTGGCTGCGGCCAAGATCAGCCCCGCGATCACCTTCCGCAGCAGCACTCGGACATGGCCCGCGGGCAGCCACAGCCACATCCCGATGACGAAGTAGACCATCAGGCCGAGCCGGCAGCGCACGCTCTTACAGCTGCTTGACACCCACGCGGCGGATCACCGTGTCGATCACCTTGTGCGGAAACACCCGCACCATCAACCAGGTCGAGCCCCCGTCAGGCCCCTGCTCACCGCGCGCGTCCTCGCTCACGAAGCAAGATCGTATCGGTGGGCGACACCCGGTCACGACTCGCCGGCCAGGCACCAGTGGCCTGATGCACTACCGGCCTTCCACCCGGTCCATCGCGCACCCCGGTGACTGCACTTCATCGTCGCGAAGAAGATGCAGCGTGCGTCCCCAGCCAGAAAGGCATCCGCTTCGGAGGACCCGCTCACCACAGCAGCACGACAACCACCAGATCGGCCAACCTTTGGTTAGCGCACTGGACGCGCCGCTCAGGACGCCGCGATCGCCCAGTCGATCAAACGCAGCACGCAGGAGTCGAAGACCCCGTCCGGGTCGCGGGGCGGGACGGTGCGGTGGTGGAGAGAAGCGCGGCCGGGTTGGGGTACAGCCGGTTCAGGTGGCCTTGACCAGAGCGGAGCGCGGGGCGGTGTTCTGCTGCTGCGCGCTGACGCCGGTCTGCATCCGCTCCTCGTCCAGGGCCGCCAGCATTCCCCCGCACATCAGGGCGAAGCCGGTGACCAGGGAGATGATCTCCATCTTGGCGACGGGATCGAGCGCGCTGCCGGACAGCAACTCGAGGAAGTAGTCCAGGCCGCGCAGGGCGTCGGGAGCATTGTCGGTGGAGTGAAGCGTAGCTCTGCGATGCCCGGGATGGCCATTGGCGTCGCAGGGTTGCGCCGATGCATCAATGTCGTGTTGGGAGCAACATCATGCAGCTGGCTCCCAAGCCCGCGCTGTTCGCGGCGATGCTGGAGCGCCGGCAGCCGGCGCGATTCCTGTGGCAGGGCACAATCGCCGGCCGGATGGCCCTGGTGCGGCGGCTCGCCGAGTTCCCCGACCAGTATTCGTGGAAGAGCGCGGTGCCGCAGACGTGCTTGGCGAGTCGGTCCGCATTCGGAGACGCAAGGCCGTGCCTGCCGTGCAGCGCCGCTGCGCCATGACGTACAGCCGCGCGGTGGAGTGCGGGATCAATCGGCTCGAGCGCCACCGCGCGGTGGCCACGAGGTACGACAAGTTCGCCGTCCGCAACGAGGCGGGCGTGCCCGGCGCGGCCATCGAAGAGCGGCTGCAGGCCGCGCCGTCGCTGGCCTCCGTTGGGCACTGATGCAGGTTCAGGTCTATATGGGGGACTGCCTCGACCTTTGGTAGCGGTCGAACGCATGCCGCGCATCAGGGATGAAGGGCTTGTCGTGTATCGCGGTGCGCAGTTCGACCGGTGTTAGCCAGGTGTGCCAGGCGATCTCCGAGGGATCCGGTGTGATCGGGCGATCGACGGCCGCTTCGTGCAGGCCGAGCCAGTACGGGCTGATCGCGCCTCGGCACAGATACTTGAAGAGGAACTGCGCAGAGGCGTGGACCCCGAGTTCCTCGGCCAGTTCCCGGGAAGCGGCCGCCGGGTAGGACTCGCCCACACCCACAGCCCCACCGATCAGCCAGTTGTACTGGCCGGGGAAGCGGGAGGCATGGTCGGGGCGCCGGTGGACGAGGATCCGGCCGTCGGGGTCGCGGCAGACGGTGGTGGCAACCCGGTGCAGCCACCCGTGGCGGATGGCCGTACCTCGATCCACCACCCCCAGTACCTGATCCCGCTCGTCGACCCGCTCTACCAGCTCTCCCATGACGGAGAGGGTGTCAGACGGCTGGCCGGCCAACCTCTGGTGCCGCCGGCTGGCCGTCACAACTGGCTCATCCGGTTGTTGAGCGCGATGGCGAAGGCGATCGTCCCCGTGAGCAGGCCGCCGGCGAGGGTCAGCGTGGCCAGCTGGCCGGGAGTCGTGACGTGGGCGCCGAATCCGCACGTGGACCAGATGGCGTCGCGCAAGCCGAGCGCCACCGGGACGGTGAGCGCGCCGGTGGTGACGGCGGTGCGACCGGCGCACCGCAGGCGCCCGACGGGGGGCCCGACCACCCACTGCAGCACGGTGTTGGCGGCCATCACGAAACCGAAGGTGCCGCAGAGGAACAACACGCAGTCCAGCAGGAAGACTGTGGCGGGCAATCCTGCGGCGAGCCCGGTGAAGTGCCGGTGCACGAAGCCCAGCACCCCCGGACTGAGAGGCAGGCTCGCGCCTCGGCCCGCTGTTCGCGGCAGCCGGGCGGCGAAGGCTCCCACGAGCGGAGGAAGACCACCAAGCCAGTCACCTGCCGGTCGAGCCCGGTCGCTGGGCGGCAGAAGGCGGACGACACGCCGCCGCAGCACAAGGCTGGCGCACAAGAGCCCGGTAGGGGCACGAGGGAGGCCGCCAGCCACGGCGTCCCGGCGTCCCAGAGTCGGCGGTCGGCCTGGAGCGCCAGCGCCAGCCGGTCGGTGCCGACCGTCAAGGCGATGAGCAGCGTGGCGGCCAGCGCGGCACGCAGCAACTGCTCGATCCGCTGCGGGGCAGCGCGCTCGCGGGTGGCGGGGTGTCGGTGGGCGGCTGCTATCCCCCGGCCTCTGGCGCAACGCTTCCCCCTGGCCCACCGCATCGGCCGCTGGCTACTGGGCCGCGACATCCGCCGCCGCATCGCGCTTCCTCGGTAGCGCTTGTCCGCCAGCGCAGACAAGCCGCTGAGGATGGCGATTCGCGCGAAACTCCACGGCGGCCTGACGTGAGCGCACGGCAGTGGCAACGACCCGCGCCACCGGTTTACTGACGTACTGTCATCAATGGGCTGGCCGAACGGTGCACAGTGCGCCTGTGCGGCCGTGAACCTGATCAACGACAGAGCCGATAGCTTTGCAGACCCTGGTCCGGGTCCATGACCGAGTGCTGCGAACCGGGCTGGCCGACCTCGCCGACCCCGACCAGCCCACTGTGTTGCGCATCGCCACCCGAGCCTACGAACGGGCCATCACCGGCTACCTGCAACGCGCCGGACTAGCCACCTGAACAGCACAAACGTGACCCGGGAGCAAAGCTTGACCCGATCACGACGGCTTCGCCCGCCCTAGCCAGCTGATATGTAGGGCGTGTCTGTCAAGAGGCAGGGCGAAGCGGCGTCCGGACTGGCTGTCCGGGCGCCGCTTCTTTACGGCCGGGTGGCGTCTGGTGGGTGGCGCGCGTGTCGGTTCTCGACGCGTGGTCCAGGCTGATATACGCGGGTTGGTTACCGCAGGACGGGTTGTTCGGCGGGAGCGCATCCGCTGGTCTAGGGGTCGAGCGTGGCGGTTCGGCCGCTGCTCATAGGTCACGACATTTGCATAACCCGAAGCGCGTGCCAACCCGCGCGGCCGCTACCCGAACTTGGCGACGATGCTGACCCGGCCGCCGCGCTCGTCGCGGGTGATGACGGTCTGGCCCCGGTGGGTCGAGTGCCACGCGGCGGCGAAGCGCACCGCGTCCCGATCGCTGGCCGCGTCGACATGGAATCCGACGCAGTGCCCGGCGGTCTCCTGCATCAGCTGATAAACGACAACCGGCGTCACGTCCATGGCCGCGGTCCTTCCCTGCGCTGGTTCTAGTGGATCTTGACCACCATCCTGCGCGAGGACTGTCAACCGGCCGTCACGGACAGATCAGCTCCTGTTCAATTTGTCCTCACCGTCACTGACGGGGCCGTCGGCTCCAGGGGCGCACGCTCCTAGACCTCTGGATCACCACGTACGTGCCGTCGTGGCAACCCACCACGAGAAGTAGGTGATAACGCCCGGCGGACACGCCACCGTTTGTGCAGCTCAGCGCCTTGTGTGCGGTTTCGCTTAGGGGGTGGCGGCGCTGGAGTCACACTGGCGGGGTTGAAGGGGGTGACTCGTGGTGGCACGGTGGGCACGGGCAGTTGTGACCTTGGCGGTGGCCGTCACGGTGTTCTTCGGCTCGATCTGGGTGTTTCACTACTCCACCTGGTCGTGGCTGCCGACTACGGCAAGTGACCGGTGGGTGGTAGCCGCGGGCTTCGCCACGCTGGTCGGCACATCGGCCTTCCTGCTGCTGGGAACCTGGGCGGACGGCAAGCAACGCGACGCAGCTGCCGGTGACGCTCCCGCGGACCCTGCACCGCCCGCTGGCGGTGGGGACCAGATCACGGTGCACGGTCCGTTTAACGCACCGACGGTGATCAAGGGGACGCAGATCAACCGAGGCGGGAAGAGCGACGAGGGATGACCAGGCAGGCGGCGGGCGGCAGGGACCCAGAGCCGCAGACCGGCGTGCGACAAACGGCGGGTCGTGCCCGGACCGCTTTAGAGTGGCTTCCGCGTGCGCAAGGCGCATGCGGCACTGCGCCGTACTCCGGCGGCAGCGCGTCCTGGTCCACGCCCGGGCCGCGATGCGGGACCGGCAGCACCGCACGGCCCGCGACCTGCGCAGCCTCCGGTTCGGCCGCCGCTGTCTCCGCGGCGAGCTGTTCGGCCATCCGCTGCCAGACCCGTTCGGCGACCGCGAGTTCATCGCGCTCGGCCCGCACTTCCTCCAACTGCTTGACCAGCCGGTCTTCGATTTCGTCCAGCTCCGCGCGCCGCGCTGCGACCCGTTCCGCGATCTCGGACTCCGCCATGGACCGGATGGTAGGCCGCACCGGGCCGGCGGCGTGGAGGAACCGGCGAAACCACCCCCGGCCCGCCCCGTCGGACGATCAAGACCGTTGACTTCCGCCCGCGACCTGCCCGAGCATCCCGACCCAGCGCCACGCCAGCCCCTCCGACCAGCTACTTCAAGAGGCGCAGCTTCACTGAAGCTCGCAGCCACGGAGCGTCACGCAGTCCACGTAGGTTTCCGAAGCTCGATCGCCGGTTACCGGAAAGTCATATTCGGCGCAGTACGGCTCCGTCCTGCCAGCGGTAGAGGTCGCGGAGCAGGGAAATCTCGGCGCCGTGATGGATCAGCTCCCTGTTGACGTGCAAGACCCTGTTCTCCATGGGAAACCGCTCGGGACCCACCATGGGCGGATTCTCCAGGTCATCGTCCGAGAGCTCGCGGACCCCCGCGTTCCATCTCCCATACATCTCATCGAGCTGTTTTAGCGCCTCGTCACCGGTCCCCGCGTAGGCGAATGTCCGGGAGTCGACGTCCTGGCCGCCGAAGTACCATCCGACCCGATAGCCCAGGCACGAGACGATGATGTGCGCCAGCCGCCAGGCAATCGTGGTCACCGGCGCCGGCACCGGGTCAGGGGACGCGGAGTCCATCGTCCACTCCCCCGAACCTGCCGACATCGGTGCGGCCGACCTGCCACGTGGACGGATGCTCCAGCAGCCACGCACCGGCTCCCAGAAGTACTCCTCATCGGTAAGACCGTCCAGCCGCGGCCGCAGGTTCTTGTGCCAGTACCAGTCCAGCTGCTCCGCGAGCCGCTCGCTTCTTGTCATTTCCGCACACTACATACAATGGAGACCTGGCTGCGACCCTCGCGGACGCCGTCGTCGGCCGTGGGCCGCGAGAGCGTACCGCACTGGGAGATGACGTTGGGGGCTGATGTGCCCTTCGGGCCGCGCCGCCGCGAGCGGCTGATTGACATTGACAACCCGGCTGGCTGGGTTGGGTTCAATGACCTACATGTGACAGCCTCGACCGATGACATGACGGATGATCAAGACCGCAGACTCACGCCCGAGATCAGCATGAGCATCCCGAGCGCGCTCCACGCCAGAGCCTCCGACCTGCATGTTCGAAGATGGCGAAGACTCGATGATGCCCGGCGGCAGCGGCATGGACCTGAGAAGAGCGTTAGAGGCCAATACGCATGGAGGCTGATTAAACGCCGGGTGGAGAATCGGTGGAGATCGTTTCACAAGCCAAATACAGCTGGCAGGTCCGTCGATTGCCGGCGCGGTCTGGGCTCGTGCTGGTACTGCTTCCAGAGCTGTTGTAGTCCGGTGGTGACGTGGGCGTGCATGGCGGGGGTGCTGTGGGCGTAGAGGCCCTGGACGCCTGCGGGCCGGTGTCCGAGGCGTTCGTCCTGAAGGATGTCCGGGATCCCGACTTCGATCAGCATGGTCTTGTGGGTGTGCCGCAGGTCCTGGAAGCGCAAGCCATGGCAGACCGCAGGCGCGGCAGGTAGGAGCGCCGCCCCCGCTGGTGAACCGTGCGGGTCGCCCGTCGCAGGCCGGCCGCCAGATCCGCAGCCAGTCAGTGTGCCGTCTCGGATGCCCGTGGGTGTCGGGGAAGAGCAGGTCGCGCTCGCCCATCGTCTCGATGTGCCGCAGCAGGCGTTCGGCCAGGAACGGCGGCAGGTCGACCATGCGTCCGCGTCCGCCCTTGGGCGGGCCGAAGTACCGGCGGGAGTGCACGTCCTCGTGCACCGCGCCGACCACCGGGCCGATCTCATACCAGCCCGAAGCCGGGGACTTCTTTCCTTCTGCGGGAGTCAGTGTGAGCAGGGAGCGGCGCAGCGCGCACACCTCGCCCCAGCGCATCCCGGTGAACACAGCCGTGAGCACCAGCAGCGATTCATCGGGTCCGAGGCGGGCGCAGATCGCCTGCACGGTGGCCAGGTCGACCGCCACTCCCGGGCGCCGGTCGTCTGGCGCGCGGCGGCTTCGCCGCGCAGTGCGGAATGCCGGGGCCGCGGGGATCAGGTGCTCGGCGGCCGCGTCGGTCAGCAGGTCGCGCACCACCGTCATCACCACGACCACCGTGGAGGACGTCAGGCCCAGGGCGCGCAGGTTCTTCTCGAACCCGGCCACCTGCAGGCTCGAGATCTCTGCGACCGGGGTACTGCCCCACCGCGGGCGGATGTGCTTGCGGTACTGCTGCGCGTAGGACTCCAGCGTGGCGGGCGCCAGGTCCTGCGCGGGCAGCCACCGCGCCCACCATTCCTCCATCGTCACCCCAACCGGCTGCGGGTCCGGCACCCGCTCCAGCGCTCGGATCTCCGCCTCGCGGTCCTCCGCGAACCGCTTAGCCACCTGCATCCTTGCGAACCCAGACTGACTGCCGTAGTGCACCCCGTCAGCCAGCAGCCAGTGCGCCCGCCACACCCTCCCGCACCGCTCCACGTACGCCATCGCCATCGCACCTTCAACAATCGGGCAAGACGGGCCGGGCCGGGCCGGGGCGACCAGGTCCTGCGATAGCCCCGGAACTGAGGATCACTCCGAAAGAGTGCGCAAGACCCGGCACAATTGGGTAGATTCGATCTATGTAGATGCGATCTACATAGTTGGGGGCCGGTATGCCTGTCGGATTCGTCGGCCGGGAACTGGCGCTGCTGCGCAAGCGGCTGGACCGGGTCAGCGAGACACGCAGCGGCACGGCGCTGGCGATCCGGGGCCGCCGGCAGGTGGGCAAGTCGCGCCTGGTCCAGGAGTTCTGCGACCGCGCCGGGGTGTCGTACTTCTTCTTCACCGCGACCAAGGGCGCCTCCCCGGTAGAGGCGGTGGCCACGTTCACCGCCGAACTGCGCGACTCGCCCCTGCCGCGCCAGCGCGACCTGATCCCCGACCTGCACACCGGCAACTGGCCCGACGCCCTGCGCCTGCTGGCCTCCGCACTACCCGACACGGCGAGCGTCGTCGTACTCGACGAACTGCCCTGGCTCGCCGAACAGGACGCCCTGTTCGACGGCGCGCTGCAGACCGCCTGGGACCGGCTGCTCGCCACCCGACCCGTACTGCTGCTCCTGCTGGGCAGCGATCTGCACATGATGGAGCGTCTGACCGCCTACGACCGGCCGTTCTACGGGCGCGCCGACAACCTCGTACTCGGACCTCTGAACCCGGCCGAGACCGGCCAAGCTCTCGGCCTGGACGCACCGGACGCGATCGACGCCCACCTCGTCTCCGGCGGGCTGCCCGGGATCCTGCGCGCCTGGCCACACGCCACCCCCGCCCTGGACCTCCTGCGCCAGGAGTGCGCGGACCCCGCCTCACCCCTGTTCGGCGTGCCCGGCGCCTCGCTGCTCGCGGAATTCCCGCAACCCGACCACTCCCGCCGCGTCCTGGAGCGCAGGAGAACGCACCCACGCCAACATCGCCGCCGCCGCCGCCGGCAGCCGCGACGGCGCACTGCCCTCCGGCGTCCTGTCCCCACTGCTGCGCCGCCTAACCGAAGAGAAGCACATCCTCGCGGTCGACCATCCGCTGTCCGCCCAGCCGGGAAAGCCCGCGCTCTACCGCATCGCCGACAGCAACCTGCGTCTCTACCTGGCCGCACTGCGCCAGGCCGAGCAACAGGTCCGCCGCGGCCGACCCGACGCCGCCTACCGCCTGATCGAACGCCGCTGGACCACCTGGCGCGGCAAAGCCGTCGAACCCCTCATCCGCGAAGCCCTCGAACTCGCGTCAACCGCCGGAAACGTGCCCTGGCCCGAGACCCAGGCGGTCGGCGGCTGGTGGAACCGCCAGTTCAACCCCGAGATCGACCTGGTCGGCGCCGACCACTCCCCCGTCGCCACCCGCATCCACTTCACCGGCACCATCAAATGGCTCGCCACACCCTTCGACCACCACGACCTCACCGCCCACCACGCCGCCGCGACCCAGATCCCCGGACATGTCCCCGCCACCACCGGCACCGTCATCGTCTCGCTGTCCGGCATCTCGAACACGATCGATGCGCGCGGCGTCGAAGTGGTCTGGGGTCCGGCCGACATCACCGAAGCCTGGCAGTAGACGACCGGGCTGCGCCCGCTCAACGCCACACGACTCCTAGAACAATGTCTTGACCAATGCCGAGCGTGACGGTACCCGATCGAATTGGCTGGCGACGATGCGAAAATGCCTCGTCGTAGTCGACACACAGCCGGGTTAATCAGGATTCTGATTGGAAAGGGATTGGAGACGATCATGAACAGCTGGCGGCAGCAGGCTGCGAAACGCGGCAGCAATCGACAGTCCCCGGCGGCATTCGTCCAGGTCAGCCAATCGGGCGTCACATAATGCCTGGCCAGAGTGACGGTATATCAGGATCTCTCTTATGCCGCATAACGCTCAGTAGCCAATAGACTACACAAATTTGCGCCTCTGACTTGCATAAATGTAGACCATGCATAGATATAGCGTACTTGGCATTCCCCTATGTCCTCAAAGATGGAGATCACCGGAGGCCATGCTGAACAAAACTTATGCATATGTGATCCCCCAACGGTACATGCATGGCCCTGGCCAGCACGTTTGCCAGCCAGGTATCTGTAGCTTGAGTTACCTTCGGGTGGAGAACTGGTGGAGATCACATCTCGCCATTGGCAGCAGCTGTAGATCCTGCCTATGCTGTCTAGGTTAGTATTCCACTGGTCGACGGGTGCGAGCAGGCCACCACGGGGGTCCGCCAGCAGAGACGGTCGGTGCCACCGGGCCGGCCTACAGGGGCAGCGGGACCGATAGCGTGGGCGCGGCCGGGCCGCAAAGCCGCACTCGGGATCGCTGCGCCCGGCGCGGTCCGGCAGGGAGTCGAGGTGCTGCAGGGCGCGGCGCTGCGACGCGGTGAACGCCTGCAGTTCAGTGCTGCGCGATTGGCCCTCGGCGATCCGGGCGGCGATGCGCGGACACAGGTCGACGCGCACTCCCCTGCAGGCTGCGGACTGCCGTACCGCCAGACGTTCGGCGATCTCTTCCAGCGACAGGCCCAGGGGCTTGGCCGCGCCGATGAAGTTCAGCCCCTCGACGGCCTGCTCGTCATTGGCGCGGTAGCCCGAGGCGGTGCGCTCGGCGGGCAGCAGTCCGGCGCTTCCGTAGAACCGCAGGGTGCTGGTCGGCACGCCGCTGCGTGTGGCGAGTTCGGAGATGCGCGAGCCGTTCACGTTCCGAACGATCGACCTTCGACTTGACTCGAAGGTCAAGCCGCAGCGGTCGTGGCCCGTACGCGCTCGCGGGGTCAGTGCGCGAGGAGCGTGGGCAGTGCGCGGGCGGCGTAGGTGAGCCTCGCTGCGCTGGCACTGGCGCTGGCGGCTGCGGTGATCGGCCAGAGCGCTGCGGGGGCGGTCAGGACGAGTGTGGTGAGCAGCGCGGCGTCCAGGGTGATGACGGCCAGGGCGCCGCCCAGGGCTGCGGTGCGGGCACGGCGGTACCCGTCGGACTTGGCGGCGTAGATCAGCAGGCTGATTGCTGTGGCCAGGCACAGGGGGAAGGCGATGCGCGCCGCCGTGGGTACCGGCCAGGTACACGCCCGCGCGGTGATCAGCAGCAGTGCCCAGGTGGCACCGACGAATGGCCCGGTGGCCAGCAGGGTGCGGGCGGCGCGGCGGCCGGGAGCGGCGGCGGCGAACGCTGCCGTGATCGTGTCCGGGTCGCCGAACTCTGCGATCGCTCCGCGGGCTGCGGCGTCGGGTTCCAGGCCGGTGTGTAGGTATTGGTCGTAAGTGCTGGTCAGGCCGTCGGCGAGTTCCTCGACGTCGGGGGCGGGCAGGCGTGTGGCGAGGGCGTCGAGGTAATCGCGGATCAGGCGGGGTTCGGCCATGGCCTTGCCTCCAGGGCTGCGGTGACCACGGCGGCGAACTCCCGCCAGTCCGCCCGTTTGCCGGTCAGGGCTTCTCGCCCGGCCGCGGTCAGCGTGTAGGAGCGGCGTCGGCGCCCACTCACCACCGACCAGGTGCCGGCGATCATTCCGGCGTCTTCCAGGCGGTGCAGCGCCGGGTAGATCGTGCCGGTGGGCAGGTCCAGCCGTCCGGAGGTGGATTCGCGCAGGAACTCGATCACGGCATAGCCATGTCGCGGCCCGCCCTCCAGGGCGGCCAGCAGCATCGCGTCCAGGTGGCCCTTGAGCGCTTCGGCCCTCATAGGTAGCAACGCTACGTCGGGCCTTCCCGCCGGGCAAGGCCGGAGGTACCGTGAGCCCATAAGTAGCATTGCTACCTATGAAGGATGTGATCGGAGTTGGTCGGGGTGATCGAGGCCGCGCGGATCCTGGGCACGCATGTCGGATCGACCAGTCCCGTGTTCCTCGCGGTCCTGGCGGTGCACGTGCCCGCCGGGCTGCTCGCGGTGGTCGAGGGGGCGATGGCGGCGATCGCGCGCAAGGGTTCGGCGCGCCACGTTCGGGCGGGCCGCTGGTACTACCGGGCGCTGTGCATCGTGTTCGCCACCGCGCTGGTGCTCGCTGCGCTGCGCTGGCGGCAGGACTACCAGTTCGCGCTGATCGGCGCGGTCGCGTTCGCCGCGGGATCGTTCGGGCTCTGGCATCGGCGCCGCCACCGGCCGGGCGACGGCGGGCACATCGCCGGCATGTCTGGTTCGTATATTGCGATGCTCACCGCGTTCTACGTCGACAACGGCCCGCACCTGCCGCTGTGGGACCGTCTGCCGCCCTTGGCGTTCTGGTTTCTACCGGCCGCGATCGGCACCCCGCTCATGGTGCGCGCCATAGCCCACCACCGAGGGGTCCACCGGCCGTCCACCACACGCCCGGCCGCGCGGTGAAGCTCCCGTCCCGTCCTTGCGTCGGGGGTCAGGGCGGCCGGGACGCGGCACTGCCAGTGCCTTAGATCGTGGGGCTGCGCCGTTCGATCAGGACGACGTCGCGCCATACCCCGTGGTGGCGCCCGACCTTCTCGCGGGTGCCGACCTCGCGGAACCCGCACCGCGCGTGCAGGGCGAGGCTGGCGCTGTTCTCGGGGAAGATCCCGGACTGGATCGTCCAGATCCCGGCCACTTCAGTGGAGGCGATCAGCGCGTTCAGGAGCGCGGTGCCGACTCCGCGGCCGCGGGCCTCGGGGGCGACATAGATGGAGTGCTCGACGACGCCGGTGTAGACGCAGCGGTCGGAGACCGCGACGGCCGCGGCCCAGCCGAGCACGGCGCCGCTCTCGTCGAGGGCGACCAGCCGGTGCTCGGGCAGTTTCGCGGCGTGGAACGCCTCCCAGGTGGGGGCGGTGGTCTCGAAGGTGGCCTGGCCCTCGTCGATCCCGGCCCGGTAGATCGCCAGCACCTCGGCGGCGTGCCCGCTCGTCATCGCGGCGATACGCAGCGCGGCCTGGGCCGGGGCGCTCACGCGGCCTCACCCTCGGGCAGCAGTCCGCCGATCAGGGTACGGACGCGCTTCTCGATCTCGTCGCGGATCGGCCGTACCGCCTCGACGCCCTGCCCGGCCGGGTCGTCCAGGACCCAGTCCAGGTAGCGCTTGCCTGGGAAGACGGGGCAGGTGTCGCCGCAGCCCATGGTGATGCACACGTCGGACGCTTTGACCGCGTCGATGGTGAGGATCTTGGGGGTCTCGGCGGAGATGTCGATGCCGACCTCCTTCATCGCCTCGATCGCGGCCGGGTTCACAGCGTCGGCGGGGGTGGATCCGGCGGAGCGTACCTCGATGCGGTCGCCGGCCAGGTGGGTGAGGTATCCGGCGGCCATCTGGGAGCGGCCGGCGTTGTGCACGCACACGAACAGCACGCTGGGCTTGTCAGTCATCGGATCTGGTCCTTCGTCATCGCGGGGCGGTCAGGCGTGGGCGGGGGTCAGGTCGGCGAGCAGTGCGGTGACGCGGGCGTCGATCTCGTCGCGGATCGCGCGCACGGCGTCGAGGTCGCAGCCTTCGGGGTCGGGCAGTTCCCAGTCCAGGTAGCGCTTGCCGGGGTAGACCGGGCAGGCGTCGCCGCAGCCCATGGTGATCACAGCGTCGGCGGCGCGAACGACCTCGTCGGTCAGCGGCTTGGGGTAGGCGCCGGTCAGGTTCAGCCCGAGTTCGGCCATCGCCGCAAGGACGGTGGGGTCCAGTGCCCCGGCGGGGGCGGAGCCGGCCGAGCGGACCTTCACAGAGCCGCCGGAGCGGTGTTCGAGCAGGGCGGCGGCCATCTGGGAGCGCCCGGCGTTGTGCACGCACACGAACAGCACCTCGGGTCGCACGTGCGCGACCGCACCCTGCACCTTGGCCGCGGTGGCGAAGTGCACGGCGAGGTTGGGCAGGTGCTGGTGGATCGCGGCGTGAGAGCAGGTGCGGGCCTCGGGTGCGGTCATGGTGCGCTCCGGGTGGAGGAGACAGCCAGGTCGGGAACGTTGTCGGCCGCGGCCAGCGGCGCGGCGGGGGTCGGGCGGTGCGGGTACAGGACGGCGATCAGCACCGTGCCGAGCGTGGCGCCGAGGATCTGCGCGGCGATGAACCCGCCGATCGAGCCGGGGGCGATCCCGGCGAAGGTGTTCGTGAACGCGCGCGCGATGGTGACGGCGGGGTTCGCGAACGAGGTGCTGCTGGTGAACCAGTACGCGGCGCCGATGTACGCGCCCACCGCCGCCGGGCCGTACTGTCCGCGCCCGGTGCGAGCCAGGGAGAAGATCAGCAGGATCAGGCCCGCGGTGGCCACGACCTCGCCGAGCCACAGATGCCCAGAAGAGCGGACGTGCGTGGAGGCGGTGGCGGCGGGCAGCGCGAACATCAGGTTCGCCAGCACCGTCCCGCCGATCCCGCCGACGGCCTGCGCGGGCAGGTACACCGCTACAGTCACCGGGTCCACGCCGCCGCCCGCGCGGCGGCCGAGCGCGTAGTCGGCGAGGGTGACCACCGGGTTGAAGTGCGCGCCGGAGAGCGGGCCGAGCATCAGGATGAGCACGGCCAGGCCGAACGCGGTGGCCGTGGAGTTCTCCAGCAGTTGCAGCCCGACCTCGCCCGGGGACAGTCGCTGCGCCATGATCCCCGAGCCGACCACCACCGTGACCAGCAGCCCGGTGCCCAGCGCCTCCGCGAGCGCGCGGCGGGCCAGCGGGACGCTCACCGGACCCCGGCCGTGGGCAGGCCGTCGGTGGACAGCAGCGAGCCGAGCCGCTGCAGGGCGGCGGGCAACACCCAGTAGTACACCCAGGTCCCGCGCCGCTCACAGTCGATCAGACCGGCCTCCCGCAGTACCCGCAGATGGTGGCTGATCGTCGGCTGGGTCACCTCGAACGGCCCGGTCAGATCGCACACGCACGCCTCGCCGCCCTCGAAGGAGGCGATCAGCGAGAGCAGCCGCAGGCGCACCGGGTCCGACAGCGCCTTGAACACCCCGGCCAGGGACTTCGCGTCGTCCTCGCCCAGCGGCTCGCGCACCATCGGGGTGCAGCACGCGGACGGCTGGAGCACCGCAAGCTCTTTCTTCGACATGCGTCTATGTTGACAGTCCTCGATGCAGGCGGCAAGCTCTTCTGCATAGACAATCGTCTAATCAGAGTGAGGGTGACTGCCGTGTCCCGAGTCCAGCTGGCCCTACGGGTCTCCGACCTGGAGGGCTCCATCGCGTTCTACTCCAAGCTGTTCGGCACCGAGCCCGCCAAGCGCCGCCCCGGCTACGCCAACTTCGCCATCACGCAGCCCCCGCTCAAGCTCGTCCTGCTCGAGGGTGAGGGCGACGCGCCCACCGCGCTGGACCACCTCGGGGTCGAGGTCGAGACCACCGCGCAGGTCACCGACACGACCGCGCGACTGAGCCAGGCCGGGCTGGCGACCTTCGAGGAGAACGACACCTCCTGCTGCTACGCCCTGCAGGACAAGGTCTGGGTGCACGGCCCCGGCGCCGAGCCCTGGGAGGTGTACGTCGTGAAGGCCGACGCCGACACCCTCGGCAAGAGCGACGTGCCCGGCCAGTCCGGCGACGCGTGCTGCGGCACCACCGCCTGCTGCACTCCCGGCGAGAGCGCTGTCGACCCGGCCCAGACCGTGGAGCAGGCCAAGGCCGCGGCCGGATGCGCCTGCAGCGGCTGAACAAGGGGCGGCGGCGGTCACACCGGCCGTCGCCCACCCATTCCGAGCACGATTGAACATCAGGTATCACAGGGGCCCCGGCTCATCCGCTTGCTGACTTGCCCGACTTCAGGCAACACGCCGGTCGAACATCGATGTCGCACACCATTGCGAACTATGACAGGACATTGAAGTGGCGTTCCGGCTGGAATCCGCCGTGCTCAGGGCGGTGCCTTCTGGATTCGTGTTGAGCCGTTGCGGGTATAGAGAGCGCGTGCGCTGCGCAGGTTTGCCCGGCCGTCGTCTAAGGACGCGAATCTGCGCTGGCCCGTGCGTCCTGGCCGGTCACCAGGAAGATCAGGCGGCCGGCGACCGAGACCGCATGGTCGGCGAAGCGCTCGTAATAGCGGCCGATCAACGTCACGTCGATCGCCGTCTCGATCGTGTACGGATTCTCCCGCGAGAGCAGCGCACCGAACAGGGCGCGGTGCAACCGGTCCACCGCGTCATCCTCGCGCTCCAACTCCCGCGCGGTCTCCGCATCCCGGCCCTCGATCACCGCAGCAACCTTCCCGGCCAGCACGACGCCGATGCGCCCCATCTCCTCGATGGTCGCGCGCAACTCTTCGGGGATCGCAGGCTGCGGGTAACGGCGCCGCGCGACCTTTGCGATGTGCCGGGCCAGATCGCCCATCCGCTCCAGGTCCGCGCTCATCCGCAGCGAGGTGACGAGGGTGCGCAGATCCCCGGCCACCGGCTGCTGACGCGCGATCAGATCCAAGGTGCGCACGTCCAGATCCCTCTGCAACGCGTCCACCGCGTCATCAGCAGAGATCACCGCCTCGGCCAGCGCGAGATCCGCACCCAGCAGCGCCCGGGTCGCGCGCTCCAACGCCGAGCCGACCTGACCGGCCATCTCCACCAGGGTGCGTCCGACCGTATCGAGCTCCTGGTGGTACACGTCGCGCATCACACACTCCCGGTCACTCTCGGCATCGAACCCGCACACACCTTACGGTCGGCTTTCAGCCTCAGCCAACACGACTGCGACTCGCACCCGGTCCTTTTAATCACCGTACGTCAGGGCTTGGCGCAGCGGGCTCGGGCAGTGGGTCGGTCACCGGTCAGCTTTCGGCGCTCTGGAAGGTGCGGGTGGTCAGGTGGTCAGGGTCGGTGAGGGCCTCGGACAGCGGGTTCCCGGCGGAATCCAGGACGAGGCTCACCGCGATGTTCTCCGCGGGGTAGCCCAGCAGCAGCGTCGAACGGTCACAGGTCTGATATCCCGGCCCGCCTCCCGCAACGTCTGCGGGATGTGGGCCGGTGCCGCTCTGGCCGCAGGCGCACACCACGCCTGCGCCCACCGCTTCTTCAGCGCAGCCCGATGGCACCCCGACCAGGTCGGCCTGGCCCTGTCGCGGCTGGTCGTCGGCCACCTCGTGCCCGCGCACGCGCCGATCACGCTCGCGGTGGACGACACGATGTTCCGCCGCACCGGCAAGAAGGTCGACGGCGCACAGGGATCTACGACCCACGCCATCTCCGAACGTGCCGTACAGGCTCCCGGGGCCTGCTGGCGTGCCACCGACCCCGAACGTCCGCGTCCGCGCGGACGTCCGCCGCCTCGCGCGCGTCTGCGCAGTACAACGCGCGGACGGACAGCAGACGGACGTTCGTGCGGACGACCCGATGCTGATCGAGAGGGAGTGCTGCCGATCGACAACAAGCGTGCTGAGCCGAGCACCGCCACGGACCGCTGATGGCGCCGTCGTCGCTTTGGCATCCATGGCAGGCGCGCGATTCGAGTCGATGACGAGCAACTTGCGCGAGTCCTCGTCGTGATCGCCGAGGACGTCGCTCATCAAAGTCAGCAGCCGAGCACCAACTCACCAAGAGACATGCGAACTGAAGGAGGATGACACCATCGCGCGTACCGTAGGGCGAGGTCAGCTCCCGGGATTGTATTGACCCGTAACGCAAACACTTTGTGATCGTTGTTCGTGTATGGGTATTTACGTTCGTGACGCGCGTCGGCTTTCCCCGCAGGCGCAAGAGGATCTACGCCGCCGGGTGGTGGCCGCGGTGCA